>Ga0228703_1000169_pt1 | contig 53607 bp, 78 predicted proteins | sample McNCre217_Aug_MG_3_FD_178020 | JGI IMG/M metagenome (GOLD analysis project Ga0228703, IMG submission 178020) | Freshwater microbial communities from McNutts Creek, Athens, Georgia, United States - 29-17_Aug_MG | ecosystem: Environmental > Aquatic > Freshwater > Creek | place: USA: Georgia...
CGCCAGTGATTTGCTTGGATCACGCCATGCTCACGCAGGCCATACCCGTCGGCTGCAGCAGAGGTCTGGTTGATCAGCGTGGTGCGATCACACAGGAACACGGCACGTTTGCCCTTTTGCATGGCCTCGTTGCAGATCCGCAGGCCAAGGTAGGTCTTCCCAGCCCCAGTGGGGGCGCAAATAATTTGATTCTTGTGGCCAGCCTTAAACCCCTGACGGAGTTGTTGGTGGGCATCGAGTTGGAAGGGGCGTGGAGGAGGGAAGGTCGATCCATCATCACACACTCGCTGTGCTAGGACTTCAGTCATTTTTTGGCTTTCTTCAGTTGCTTCTCAAGGTCTTTCACCATCTTGACGGCGGCATTTTTTTCGTTCATCAGGGCGGTGATCCGAATCTCCATTTGAGCATTCAGGAAGTTCAGGCGCTCGATTTCTTTGACCGCAGTGGCCAGAGCATCGTCAGACTCCAGCATCTTGTACATGGCGTCACGGTCAGCCTGCTCGGCCAGTTCCATCGCCTTGAGTTCGTCGGCGTCTGGGCCGTAGTCCTGAGTCAGGGACACCTTGGGGTCGGTGGAGTCCGACTCCACTTGTTGGTTTGGAACAACATCACCAGCCTTCAGGGTGGAGTCCGACTCCACTTTCTTGGCCGCAGAGGCGTCACGGTTTTTGTTCTGGCGATCCTTGACCTCGGGGTTTCGCACGCTGGCCACGAAGGTGTGAGACACATCGCACAGCTTGGCAATCTCACGGTCGGACTTGTCTTTGTGGCGCTCCATCGACAGGGCGGTCTCCACTTGCTTGCGCTTGGTGGCCGTGTTGCGTGGCAGGCCGTGCTTGCCGTTGGCGCTCAGAGCCAAGTCCTGCGCGTCCTCCATGGTGCCGGGCTTGTAGTCCACCAGAATCTCTTTGAACCCCACAGCTTGGCTTGCAAAGTAACGGTGAAATCCATCCCAGAGCCAGTAGTTCACACCATCGAAGGTGCATTTGACTGCCGGGAACTCTGCGCCGTCGCGCATGCAGTCTGTGTAGTGCTTGACCGTGTTCTGGTCAATCTGGTCTCGGAACTGAGTGCCGCCATCAAGGCGGATCTGATCCAGTCTCACCATTCTTGTCATCGTCGTTCTCCAAATGAAAAAAGCCCTTGGCGCACGTCTTTCAGCTTTCGCTGAATTGGCGGACAGGCGAGTAACCTGCAGACGTGCCCCAAGGGCTTACTCTTAAATCGCCGCCAAGCGATGTTGAAATCTTACACCATGAAAATGTCAGGGCGCAACTCTTCTCGCGTCACCAGTCCCCCGGTGGCGCGTTCGATGCGGACGCACAACTCCGGCGAGGCCTTCCGAGCGCCACGCATGATCAGGCCCAGCCATGTGGGCGTGATGCGCAGGTACTCGGCCATCTCTGATTTGCCCCCCCGGGGTTCAGTGCTGAAGTATTCGGTCAATGTCATGAGCCTGCAGTGTACCAAAACTTTTTGTTTGAGCAACTTGCTTGGCAATCTAATTTCATGTTATAGTTCGGGCACGGCGATGTTGCCGTTGTTAGGAGTCTGTTATGGATTACGACTTGCACGACAAAGTGCTTTTGACCGTTTGCGCCGTTGGCCTTGTTGTTGTCCTGATGGACATTTTTATCTGGAGATTCTGATGAGTTTTTACGTTGAAGACAAAGGTGGTTCCTTCGAATCCACACCCCCGGGCCTGCACTTGGCACGCTGCTACCGGATCATTGATCTGGGCACGCAAAAGTCTGAGTACCTTGGCCAAGTCAAATACCTGCGCAAAGTCATGCTGGGCTGGGAAATCCATGGCTCTGATGACTCCGGCGCCGCACTGAAGATGAAGGACGGTCGCCCGTTCGCCATGTTCAAGAACTACACCCTGTCGTGGGCCGAAAAAGCCAACCTGCGTGCTGACCTTCAGTCGTGGCGTGGCAAGCCCTTCTCGCAGGAGGAAATGCGCCGCTTTGACCTCAAGACCGTCTTGGGTGCATGGTGCATGCTCAACGTGATCGAGAAGCAAGGCAACGACGGCAAGACCTATGTCAACGTCAACGGCATCACCCCTGTCCCGTCCATGATCAAGCAAGCTGGCCTGCCCACTGCTGTGAACAAGAACGAGGTGTTCATGTTGGACACACCGGACATGGAAATGTTCAACACCTTCAGCGACAACCTGAAGAAAAAGATCATGGCCACGCCCGAGTGGGAAAAGCTGAACGGCAAAGCACCAGCGCAAGCAAGTGCAGCACCAGCCGCCCCCGCGATGGATGAAGATGACTCGGACATTCCGTTTTAGGCTTGACTCAAGGAGAACAAATGACCATCATTGTTCGCGCAGCCGAATCTGTCCACTGGTATCGCGGTGACGACGGCCAGCCTCAGTACACCGTGAAGGCCAAGGATGGCTCAGACCGTCCTACGACCCTCAGGGACGCACGAAAGCTGAATCTGGTGCCCTCGGTCACCACCGTGATGAAAGTGGCTGCAAAGCCCGGTCTGGACGTCTGGAAGAATGAGCAACTGCTGCTGGCAGCACTCACCCTTCCTCGCGTCGATGGCGAGTCGGAGAAGGAATTCATCGCCCGTGTGGTGATGGACTCCAAAGCCACCGCCAAGGCCGCTGCAGAGCGTGGCACCCGAGTCCATGAATCCATCGAATCATGGTACGGGGGCAAACGTGATGTGGAGCACGTCGAGATTGCTCAGGCAGTCGAGGAGGCCATCTTCAATCACTTCAAAACGCACCCCTTCCAGAAATGGGAGACGGAAGTGTCTTTTGCCCATCCTCTGGGCTTTGGCGGGAAGACTGACCTCTTCACCCGACCTGATGAATCTGCGCCCGTGGGCATCATGTTGGACGCCAAAACCAAAGAGTTTGGCCCCGACGATGAAGTCCCGGCGTATGACGAACACCTCATGCAGTTGAGTTCCTACCGAGTGGGTGTAGGTATGCCCAATGCACGGTGTGCAAACGTCTTTGCTTCCGTTTCGCATCCCGGTCTTGTAAAGATCAAGGAATGGAGCGAAGACGACCTGCAGCGCGGCTGGAGCATGTTCCAGTCTTTGCTGTCCTTTTGGAAATTGAAAAATCGTTTTGGAGTCTAATCATGGCACGTATTTATGTAGTTGGTGGCCCTAGCGGCATCCGTCTGGTGAACGCAAACACCAAGTCCCAAGCAATTGCCCATGTGGCACACAACACCATCCACGCCCATGTGGCGTCCCAGACTGATCTGGTGGAGTTGATGACCGCAGGTGTGACTGTGGAGAACTACAAGAACCCCGAGCAGCAAGAACTGCCCGGCGTGGAGTAATCCATGGGCGACCTACTCAGTTTGAGCGTGGTCGCGTGGGTGGGCCTTGCATGGCTCACCCATGTGGTCACCTGCATCAGCAGCGCCAAGTGGATTCTGTTGCTCATTGGGACCATCGTGTTCCCCGTTGGCTGCATCCACGGAACTTGCGTTTGGTTTGGAATGTTTTGAGGTGTCAATATGATCATCATTTTTCTGTCAATTTTTCTTGCCGCAATTCCATTTGGGGTTGCGTCTGCAATCTACGCCCATGAGGCAAACAATTACGGATATGCAGAACGCAAAGCCAGAATGCGTGGTACCACGCCACCTTCCGCTCCAAAGTTCCATACAAAGATGGCAAGCATTGTTTCCGTCATTGTTGTGGCGCTGTACATCCTCACAGAGTCCTACGTCATCGTTCCTGCTGGCCACATCGGAGTGCAAGTGACGTTTGGCACGGTCAATCAAACGACGTTGACTGAAGGCCTTCATTTCGTGAACCCGTTTTCCGGGATCAAAAATGTCGAAGTGAGGCTGGTCTCCACAAAGCTGGAAAATGCCAGTGCTGGTACTCGTGACCTCCAACAAGTTCACACCAACATTGTGGTGAACTACCGACTGGACGGCACGAAGGCTGCGCACATCTACAAAGAGTTTGGTCTTGACCTGCAAGACCGTGTGATATTGCCGATCCTGAACGAATCGTTCAAGGCTGTGACGGCGCACTACACCAGCGAAGAGCTAATCACAAAACGCGATCAAGTCTCTCAGCAGATCCGCGAGGAATTGAACAGCAAGTTGATGAAATACAGCATCACTGTTGGCGACATTTCTTTGGTCAACTTTGGCTTCAGTGCTGAGTATCAAAAGGCCATCGAAGCAAAGGTGACGGCCACTCAGTCCAAGCTAAAGGCCGAGCAAGATCTGGCCCGTATCGAGGTCGAGGCCAAGCAAGAGATTGCCAAGGCTGAAGGCCGTGCCAAAGCCATCCAGATCGAGACTCAGGCGATCAATAGCCAAGGCGGCGCATCCTACGTGCAACTCAAAGCCATTGAAAAATGGAATGGCAAGCTGCCAGAGACTATGGCTGGATCATCCACCCCATTTATTAACCTGAAGTGAGGAAACCATGAGCGACATGAAGCCGTATATCGGCACCAAGCTGATCAACGCCATCGACATGACCCGTGCGGCGTACAACATCCTCCGAGGCTGGGAACTCCCTGCTGACGAGAATGGTGATGACGCCGGGTACCTCGTCGAGTACGTTGACGGTGGCCAAGCCAATCACCCCAACTTCAAGGGCTACATTTCGTGGTCGCCCAAGGAAGTGTTTGAGAAGGCCTACAGGCCTGCAGACTGCCTGACCTTCAGCATGGCCTTGGAAGCGCTCAAAATGGGCCACAAGGTGGCTCGGAAGGGCTGGAATGGCAAGGGGATGTGGCTGCACTTGATCCCGGCCTCGCACTGGGAGACCACGCGAGGTCTGGAATTGCTAGATGGCCGTCCATGGGTGGGAATCAAAACTGTGGATGATCAGTTCATGCCTTGGGTTGCATCGCAATCCGACATGCTTTGTGAAGACTGGGGAATCGTATGACCGAAAAAATTGAACTGACGCCCGAACAAGTGGGTGAGGCCTTCCGCTCTGTGAAGCTGGAAGAGAACTACAACTTCCTTGAGGACGATCTGGTGCTCTTGGCCAACGCATTTGTGGCCGCTGCAACACCAGCCATCCAGAAGGAGGAACGCGCCAAGTGCGTCGACGTGGCACGCTCAGTCAACTATCTGGTGGCCGAGCGAATCGAGCAGGTCAGGGGCAAGGCGTGAGGGGCCTTCTCAACATCTTCCCGATCATCTTCATTGTAATGATGGTCTGGATGATTCTGGCCTCATGAAAAAAGACCCCCCACCTTTTGAGTGGGGGGGGCGAACCAACCCCCTACAGGGTTCACGGCGGGGAGACAGCCGTCGTGATCAGGAGAACATCATGTTGCGTTATTTTGCAATTTGCATTTTGGTTTGGTTTGTTGGTGCATGCGTTTTCAGTCTTTTGTTGGTCGGCTGAAAAGATCGTATGCCGCCAATCCAGCGGCTGGAATCTGTGCAATATCGCCAGCCCCCATCAAAAGGGGGACGCCAGTTGCTTGGGCCAACGCACCCACAGTTCCGAGGCCATGGATGGCTGCCCGGCCATAGTTTTTGTTTTCCCACTCACGCTTTGCAGCTTCAGCCTCAAGAGGAGCAAAAGCAGCGCCAGCAGTCGGAACGAAACGTCCAGCAACCTTAGCGCCAAAACGAGCCAACGGGTGCTGCTTGCCTTCAATAATTTTTTCCTGAATGTCCGCCAAGGCATCCCTTGTGGATTCATAAGCGGATTGATGGGCTGCCGTAATTGGTGGCTTAACCACATGGGCGGCATGAGCCTTGTTTGCAGCCTCTGCAGCCCTTGCACTTAACCTTGCTGTCTCTTGAGCATTTTCCAAACGAATCTGTGCCTCGGCCTTACGACGTGCAATTTCACGACGGAGTCGCTCTTGCTCGGTCTCGACATGAGTTTTTTGTTGTTGCTGTTGACCAACGCGCTCACGCACAGCCTGCTGACCCTCCGTGCCAAGGATCAATGGGCTTTCCTTGACAACGTCAAAGGTGGGTGCAATGTTTGAAATTTTCTGCCAAGCCTGCTGCTGTGCTGGGATGTTTTGCTGCTGCATCACAGACATGCTGGGAACTCGACGAGCCTCTTCTTCACCAGCACCAAACTTCAGAGCGTAGTTTTGGCTTCCTTCACCACCGCGAGGCTGGAAGGTCAATTGAGGAGCACTTGTCGTTGTCGGAGCACCTGATCGACGAGCCATTTCATCTTCGAATGTCAGTGTCTGCGCGTGGGCATGAGCAGCTTGAGCACGTCGCAACTCATCGAGATGAGCCTCATGCTGCAACTGAGCCGCAAGGCGCTGCTGCTCCAGCATTTTTTGTTGATCAAAATGCTGTTGCTCAGATCCAACCATCGTGTTGTAGGCCTGTGTGGCTGCACGATATGCCGGGTCTTCGCTTCTCACCAGAGTTTTGTATTGTTGCTGCTTGTCCAGATATTCAGGCGTGCCAATGACGTGCTCTTGAGGCAGTGTGCTTCTGAGAACTTTTCCTGCGGCTACACCAGCACCACCCAAAACCAATGGCTTCAAGTCATCTGGAATTTCGGAGTATGCAGCGCCCAAGGTTCCAGCAATGTTACTGCCAGAACCTTCCTTGCTCTTTTTTTCTTCCAGCCTTTTTGCCGCCTCTGCAAGCCTTGCTTGAGTTTCGGCAAAGTTCGATGCGCTTGAATCTTCCGTCACCACGTTCATTGGATTTGCGTCACGCTCCCTCATGGCCGCACCGTAATCACCGCCCGGGTTGTACGACATCCATTGTTCACGAGTTGGTCGTGGCGCGGGTGCTGGTGCAGCCCTCTCGGATTCAATTCTGCGTTGCGCCTCACGATGAACATGAGAATCTGTTGGCGTTGACGATTTCTCGTTAGCCTTTTCCTCTTTGATCCGTTGCGCTGCAATCCTTGCGATTTCTTCTTCGTCCATAACGTGCCTTTACTGGATTTCGCCCAACTTCATCTCAAGCATTTTGTCCAAGACGCGCATCTCGGGATGCTGCGAATACAGATCATGCAAGGGTGTAAGAGAGCCTGTTGCTGTGGCTTTGGGATACAACTTTGTCAACGCTTTATAGACATTCTTGTTGTGACGCAAACGAACATCGTTTTCCGCAAAAGCACGGTGGATTGCTTCGGAGCCTTGTCCAATGTTTGCCTCTTGAAGCATACGCTGACCAAACTTTTCTGCACCCTCTTTTTCGGGATCAATACCTCGACTCAACAAGTCGTAGTACGTGCTTTTTGCCAATGCGTTGAGAAGTTTGTCATATGCATTACGCTTCTCTTGTTTAAGCCCTGAAACCAATGCTGGAGCAAGGCCTTGAAGGCTGAAACTTGCTCCATAAGGCCCGACGTGAACGCCAACACCACCAGCCAACAAGTTGGCAATTGGCCCCTTTTGGCGCAGCAATTCGCTTATTTCCGCTACGGTATCAGGCTCATTTTTCATCATCTTCAGGCCTGCCTCATTGGCCTTGTTTGCGGTTGCATAATTTGTTGGGTTCATCACCCGTTGCAAACCTTTCCATTGGGCTGCTTTTTCATCTTCAAGCAATGCGGCATTCTTCAAGACTTGCGCATTGTCCGCCTGCTCTTTGGCCGTCACGGGGCGATCATGCAACATGCTTGAGGTGTACGTTGGCTTGATCTGGAAATTTTCAAAATCTTGCTGAGGCGTTGGTGGTTTTGTTGCAGGCGCTGCAGGCGCGGAAGCCGCTGGTGGTTGAGCAGTATTTGTCGCTTCTGCGGGTGCGCCTGTTTCCACTGGCGTTGGTGTAGTGCTTGTGGTGCTCGATGTTGCGCTTCCCGGCGTGGAAGGCGCATTCGGGAAGCTGGGAATGCCGCTCAAGCGAGAACGCAATTCCAAAAGTCGAGATTGATATTCTTGCGGTGTAATTTTTCCCTCTGTACGCAGTTCCGACAGCAATTTAAGTTCTGTGGCCTGCTGAGTTGAAAGGAGTTGCTGCTGTTTCATTGAAAGCTCTTGCTGTGCTCCCAATGATTTTGCCGCAGGAAGATCTGGTGCTTTGGCAAGCCAATGAGAAACCAAGCCGGGAGGCGGTACTTGATTTGGGTTGTCCTTGTGCCATTGCTTGATTTCATCGGCAACAGCGACGTTTTGTCCCATGACAGCTTTGGACTGAGCCAACTTGGCACGCAACTCTGCAATCGGCAATTCCATAGCACGTTGCTGTTCTACGTTTTCACCAAGAGCCTCAGAAGCGGAACCCAAAGATGCAGCAAAGCCCCCAAGTTGGGGTTTCAGAAAACCTGATGCCACCTTGAACCAGTTTGGCTGGGCATAACGCTGCTCCAGCGACTTGATCATTTTTTCAATGCCTTGGTTGTATTCTTCCTGAGCGCCCTCGGCTCGGTCATACACTGGGAACTTGTTTGGATCAAAAGACCCAGACAGTGCGCCAAGGGTTGGTGTTTTTGTTTCGCCTGCCATGATTTGTTCCTTTAATTATGGTGCGGGTGCGTCAACCCATTCGCCAGTATTTGGGTCAATGTACCCGGTTGATCCACCTGTTCCATTTGGGTTTCCATAAATGTCTGTTCCACTACTTGACCCGCCGCTTGATGATCCGCTGGTCATTTTGTCCCAAGCAGCTTTGATGCTGTCATATGGAGTCTGACCACTTGCGTTTGGCGTGAACAAGCCGACGGCTCCGGTACCAACTCCAGCCAGTGCAGACAGCGGCGACATATTTGCAGTCGTCGTCGTACTTGTTGGCACGTTGTAGCCGCGCAGAATGCCGGACAAGGTCGACAGATTGGTCAATGGGAACAGTTCTTTGTTTTGGGCAATCGTCTGCTGCTGACCGCCCAGTGTGGCCAAGGCGTTGATGTTGGCCAAGTTCAAATTCTGGTTGGTCGATGCCAACTGACCTTGCTGTGCGCCTGCGTTGATCAGGTTCTGCTGACCTGCAGACGCCAAATTGCCTGCGGTGCTGCCAAGAGTGCCTTCCAGTTGTTTCTGAGCCAAGGCGGTCTGCAAGGCGGTGTTGTAGCCCGTATTCAGGGCGTTGTATTGCTGGTTCAGGATGTCACGATCAGCGTTTTGAATAGTCTGACCCAGCACCTCAGCGCCACGCTTCGATCCAAACTGACCCGAACCCACCGCAGCAGCCGTGGCCTGAGGAGCCAAGTTTTGCGTAATGTTGCGCTGGCCTACATCACCGATGGAGTTCACCACGTTCTGGATGTACGGACTCATGAGGCCGCTGGCTGCAGCACCTACATCACCGCTGGCCGAAGTCAGGTAGGGCGATGCAGCAGACAGGGGACTTGTTGCACTGGTTGCGGCACCAAGGGTGTTCCCAGCAGCCTCAAGGGTAGGCTGGAAGGCGGAGGCTGCTTCACCGACATTCTGGAACGCCTGCTCCTGCAAAGGCTGAGCACCGACGTATTGAGCGCCAGTGGCGGCTTCTTTGCCAGCCGTCGCAAGATTGCTCAGGTAGTCGGTATAAAACGATGGAGCCTGTGTGGCTTGCGTCTGAGATGATTGGAGCAAGTTCGCCATTTTTAACCTTTCGCCATCTTGAGGTAATCAAGTGGGCTTTTCGCTTTGGGTGGAATTTTGTTGATGGATGCGGAGCGCTTGTGCTCTCGCAGTTCTTTGCGCATCCCGTCCAGCAACTTAGATCCGGCCTTATTATCGCCGCCTCCAAGGGCTGTGACAAATGCTTCTGGGAAAACGTACTCACCATCAGCGATCTTGGCCGCCACGGGCTTGCCGTGTGCCGGGCCACCATCACGGTGGGGGATCTGGTGCTGGAACTTGGACAGAACTTCAGCGCCAGCCTTGCTGGAGCCGTCACCAAGGGCAGAAACAGCCTCTGCGTCCACAACAAAATCGCCTTCATGTAGCATGGCCGGAATGTCATCGGACTGACCCGTGCCATCGCCATGGGCATAGTACCCGGTCAGACCCGTGATGAATTCGGGTTTATGGCCCTTTGGAGCCGCTTCTTCGTACTTGTTGGGCAGACCCCCATGGGCAAGTCCTCCAAGCTGTCTCGCGCCCTTCAGGACGCCCTGAGACAGGTGCGTCAGGGCACCAAGTCGAGGCTTTTGTTCAACCACAGGTGCTGCCTCAAGGAAAATTTTGGCGGCAGGTGCCCACCTTGGTGACATGGCATCAACAGCGGTCTGGTAGGCCGAGCCACCATCAGCCATGAAAGTCGGAGCGGAGTCGGACTCCACTTTGTTGACTTGAGGCTCTTCAATGCCGTGTGTGGCCAAAGCAGCCTTGATTTCAGGAGTCAATGATTGATAAAGCTGATGGAGTTCTGCCATACGTGCTGGGTTTTGCTGTTGAATGGGTGCCGCCTTGAGCATCTGAGGCGAAGAATCCAATGGAGTCGCAGTCAGCTTTGATGGCGTGGTGCTTGGCAATCCGCCTGTTGTTGTGGTCTTTGTGGTCGATGGAGTCGACGGAGTTTTTGGGGTTGAAGGGGTTGAAGAGGGTGGTGTTGTCGTATCAATCGTCTCAGTAGGCGTGAAGGTATCAACCTTTGGCTCATAGGTTATTTCAGGCGTACTGATGCGAGGCGCTGTGATTTCAATGTTTGGAACATTGTCCGTTAAAGGGTTCTCGACAGGATTATTTAATGGGGCGGAAGGCTCCACATTCGTGTTGTCGGTTTGTTTTGGTGCCGTGACCACCACATTGTTCAGTTCTGGAAGAAGATTTTTTTCGGTATCTTCTGATGGAACAAACTTGCTCACCACTGGCTCGTAAATGACCTCTGGCGCACTGGACAAAGGTGCTGTAATTTCCACACTGGGCTGTGGCTCTTGAGGTGCAGTGGAAGTCGTATTTTCTAGCGGTGACTGAGTTGAAGCGACTTGAGTCTCAGACGAAAGAGGTGGCGCAGCAGATTCTGTTCCAGAAACTGAAGTGGGTGTTGTTTCTGGGGTTAACGTATCGTTTGCCTCAGCTTTTTTCGAGGCAACGTAGTCTCTGAGGCCCTGCATTCCGCCTTTGTCGTATGCCGCACGCTCTTCTGGATCAAGTTGGGACAATCCCTCCGCATCCATAGGAGCATTGCTGTCTGTTTTTGGCAATCCGCCAATCATGCCTGAGGCGGCAGAGATGATTGCGTTTGGATTGGAGGAGGATATTGCATTTGCCAAGTTTGCGGCCTTGAGCGCACCAGAGACTGTGACTCCAGTGTCACCAATTTCAGTCCCACCAGTTCCAGTCAAGCCAGCGGCACCAGACAGTGCGCCAAGAGCGTTACCAGACTCTATTGCCTTAACCGTGTTTTGTACTTGGTTGGCTGTTTTGACGGCACTCATGGCATCGCTCACGCCCGGAATGCTGCTCAGTGCCTCACTGGCTCCGGGAATGCCTGCCACAGACGCCAGAGCACCTAAGACGTTGCCATTGCTTGCGGCCACAGCAGCATTGGCTGCAGCGGCAAAAGGCTGAATTGGAGATGGAATGATCGAGGCAATCGCAAGCAAGGGAGCAATTGCACCCAAGTCACTGCTGGACGCCCCGGTTGTATAGAACATCGGATTGCCCTGTGCATCGAACTGCACACGGTAGCCAGTGTTGCCAGAACCCGCAAATGTTCCACCCCAAGCGTTGCCTGTCTGGCGTTCGCTGTATGTGTTGGGAACTTCTTGTCCAGTTACTTTGTTGCCATAGGTTGTTACCGTTTGAGTACCAGACTGATTCCCGTCTTCATCATACGTTGGAACTTGCTTTGTAATCTGACCAAACTGATTGATGTCCGTGATGCCGATACTATTCAGGATCTTGGCCATGTCGGCAGCGTTGGCCTGAGCCGAACCAAAGCCTTCACCGCTCCACTTTGATGTGTCGCTTGAACCAAGAATCTGTTGAGCTAATTTGTCTTGAGCAGCTTTTTGTGCTGCCGCTTGAGCCTGAGCAGCCGCCTCTCTTTTGGCTGCTGCTTGTGCTGCCGCAAGAGAGCCAGCTTTTGTTACGGGCGCGTCTGTTCCGTCGTCCTCAGCCGCAATCAAGTTGGGAAAATTGCTGATCATCATATTCTTTTCCTCAAGCACCGATACTCATGATGCCGACCATTTGTTCTGCCCACTCCTGCCATGTTGCGCACATGCGCTGGTCAGGAATTGCAGACTGTCCAAAATACCCGATGCCGTTCATGCCATCGACCCACTCGCGCCAGCGTTCTTCCGGTACATAGCCCAACTCGTTTGGCGCAAACAGTTCGGCCATCAGCTTGTTGTACTGTGGCCAATCCATGCCGCGAGGGTCGTATGAAATCATTACGGATTCCCAGTGCCGCGCACGTCGCCAGTGTCTATGCTCAAGACCACAAGGCCTTGATAGTAGTCACCGTTTTGAGTGTTCGACTCGATCCGCAGACGCATCTCTCGGCGCTGCTCACGAAGATCAATCTTCAGTGTATCTGGCTCAAACGTATAAGGCCCAGTGATGACGTCAGTGTCGTCAGCATAGCCTTTACCCAAGACGTACAAGTTCATGGTGCCAGACTGCACATAGTCGGGTTCGAAGCGCTCCAAGCGAGTCCAGACGTTTTGTCCGGGCTGCTGCATAGAACCCACCAAGCCGACGTTTCCACCCAAGGTGTTTGTCTCGTAGTAGGACTGGATGGCATCCACGTTGTTTGTGTAGACGGCATTCGTTCCGGTCTCGTGCTGCCACAAGATGTAGCTGGGGCCAGTGAACGACACACTCACACCAGACTGAGCCGAGGTGGTGGCAGTGTCAATCGTTATTGCTGTGCCCACCACGTTGGTGACCTTTGTGCCCAAAGCAATGCCAGTGCCTGCCACTGTCTGGCCAGCCTTGACACGGATGTCTGCGCTCGATAGTGTCAATGTGGTCGCACCGCTGCTGAAGGACACCACGTCCTTGAATGGGACTATCACAGGGTCATATCCTGCCCAGATTGGCTTGCGGAACACCTCGGAGAACGTCCCGGCAGTACGACGCGCACCTTGAGCGGAGCCTGCGTCGTACCAAGTCTTTTCACGCACGTTGTAGATGATCGCATCGGTGCATTCTGTTGCATCACCACGAGGGTAGAACCACCAGATTTCACCCCAGCGAGGCACCTTTGTACACCAGACCTTTTGACGCTGCGCATAGTTCAGGTTGTCAAAGAACCAGTTTTGGTTTTGGCTGTTGGGGATCTCTTGAACAACACCGTTGTACATCAGGAAGCGATCCACTGCGCACCAATAGAAGATGCCGTCGTACTCGATGACGCACTGGCTGGACATGATGGATGTCTGGCTGGTCAGCAGGTCGTACTTCCAGTAGTAGTTGATGTTGTTCACCGTCGATGGTGAGTACGTCACACGGATGACGGAGTCCAAAGACCAGAACAAACCAGCGGGTGACGTTGTGCCACCGCGCAGGGGCAGACCCTTGACGATCTTTCCCGTGGACACGTTGTTGGCGTTGGCGTCAGCAGAGACCCAGTCGTTGAAGTTGCCTGCAGCGCAGTTCTGGATCAGGCCGTTGTTGCCGTACACAAACAGGTACGGATGCAACATCACCACACCACCAGACACGGAGATGTTGGCGTCGAACGTCAGGGTCACGGTGCCGGATGCCGTGGCGTTGGCCGACAACACCACGGTGAACACACCAGCCACTACAGATGCACTGACCACGGTAGTGCCTACTGGAATGCCTGTACCGGAGACCGATAAACCAGCGCCAATGGCGACGTTCGTCGTTGCGAAGGTTACGTTGGGTGAACCGTTCGTGGTTGTTCCAGATGCCGTAAAAACGCCCACAGGGGACAAAACGGTGCCCGGGAATGAACCATACAGCGGACGGGTATTTACCGTGCTGTCTATGGCGCTGAGGTTTTGCCCGGGGTGAGCGATCAGTTGGTTTTGATTGCCGCCAGTGGAGTCGTACCCAATGTCAAACTGCCACAGATTGTCAGGATTGGCGGTGAAACCGCTCAAAGTGTATCCAGTTGGGCCGAAGCCAATACCATCGTCATTGTCTGTTGACCACTGCTCAAGACCAGAACTGTAGCCAGAGATGACATAGTTCAGGCCGTTGGTGGACGTCATCGTCATGCCACGAGAGACGTCTGTCACGTTCAGGAAGATGCCGTTGTAGCCCCCCATTTTGCGTGGCAGGCCATTCTGGAAGCGCACCCACTTGCCGTCGACAAAACAGGGCGCGGCAAACTGCGTGCCGTCCCGCTGAATGCCCGGCCTGACTTGTAAAACCGCGACTTTCGCTGTCATCAGAACGACCCACCGGGGATGCCAACTGGAACCAACAGGCCAGTGGTCGTGAATGTTGCTGCATTGGAGCCACTGACGGCCACACCCATCTGGCCGCTACCGATCAGGTACAAACCAGTGGTTGTGTCGCCGATGAAGTTCAAAGATGGCGCTGCTGCAGATCCGTTGGCCAACGTGATCGAAGTGATCGAGCCAATGGCCGTCTGCGAGTTATAGACGTTCGTTCCGTCACAGATGGCGATGATGGTTTGGTTTTGCGGAAGAACCACTGTGGACGCCCCGACAGACGCCGTCTTGAACGTCAAGCTGTACGAGCCAGTGGTCTTATTTTGCAGGGAGTACAACTGCACCGTTGGAGGCAGAATCACCGTGCAGTTCGACGTCAGAGTCCCGGTGTACTCTTGGATCAAGTTGGCCGCTTCGGCAGAACTCAACGTCACCGTGCCGCCAGTCACGACCTTTGTCAGTTGCGTGAAGAAAAACTGCGCAGAGCGTCCATAGGCGAACGTGTTGTAGCTGGAGCCGTTGCTGCAAATGACGAACGATTCGCCAATCTGCAATTGGGCATTGGCATTGCCGTCGATGGTGTCAGTGCCGGATGGGACGATGTTCAAAATGCCCGTACCGTTGTTTCGGATCATCACGAACCAGTTGTTTCCAACTGAGGATGCCGTCGGCATGGTGAATGTGCCAGCACCACTGTCCCACACAAAAAACCCTGCACGGTCTGCGGCAAGGAACGTGTAGTTTGAGTAGACCTGAGTGACGTTGTAGGCCTGATTCAACGTGGTGTTGATGGCCATCAAGCCATAGCCAGCCAAGGTGGCTGCATTGGCCGCTGAAGTGCCTGCACCAAACGTCACCACGGCCCATGTGCCGTTTTGAGTCGTGTTGTCCGTCAGGTAGATGTATTCCGCAATTCCAGAAGGAACCGAGGTGATTGTCCCACCAATGACGTTTGTCACTGTAAAGGCGTTTGAGCCAATGTTGCGGACAATAAGGCTTTGACCTGTGGACACCTGAGTTGCCGGAGGAAGCGCCAAATGCAACCCGGTTGTGGTTGCCGTCACATCAATGATGCTTGACACCACGTTGCCGTTGTTGCCGTTCACGGGCCACTGAAGGAACGTGTCGTTGCTGATGGTCAGCGATTCATAGCCAACGTCCGTGGGGTTCAGCGTTTGGCCAGTGAAGGGCGAGGTATATGTTGTCATGATTAGGAATCCACGGCAATAGCCTGACGGTCACCAACACGGGCGACATCTTCGGTTTTGAGAGCCTGAATGGCTTCAGTGTACTTCTGCTGGAAAATCTGCCGTTGGTCGTTCTTGAGGAACGGCATGGCCTGCAGCAAGGTGCCATACAGCATGGCGTTGGGGGCGTACTGAGTCAGCCAGTTGGTTTGGTTTGTCGAACTCAGTGGGGCGATGCGCTCGTAGAACAGGACTTCAAACGTGTAGGCCTGATCTGGAGTCGGTGCCAGATACCAGTGCTCATAGTCGTTGTCGGCATAGAACTGGGGCACATCGGTCTGCGATGCATTTGGCCAGTACGACTTCAGATATTCAAACTTGCGCAGCAGCACGGGCTGGGTGCTCGTGCCATTGGTCAACGTCATGGAGACGGTCTTGCGCCACCGGGCTGGCTTGGCCAACACGGGGTTGTTTGGAGTCATTGTGGCCGTGGCCACCGCCAGTTGGCCCAAAGTCTTGATTTCCTGAGCGATTTCATACTCGCACAGGGTGATAAAAGTTGGGATGGCGGCGACGACGGCGGGGTCAGAGCGCTCCAAGTATTGGAGGACTGTACTGCTCAGGCTATCGTAAGTAAGAACAAAACTTGGCGTAGTGGTCATGTCAGTCTTTTCGGTTGTTCCGATTGTCCCATTAGGCCGTCAGGACGGCAAGTGCCTGCTGGGTGCGGTGTTTCCGGTCATCGAGTCCAAGGGTACCACCGTTGATCCGCTTGCAGCAGCCCAAATCGTCCCCGGCTTCAGCCAAAGCGTTCAGCCCATGGGTTGACCAGAAAAACCCGGCTGTCAGGGCTGCGTACTTGGGTGTGGCCACCAGATCGGGATTCATGATGAGATCCACCCCCAAAGCCTTACCAGCGTGGTAATAGTTGGCCGAGCCAGTCAACTGGATGCAGCCACGGCCTCGGAATCGGTAGCCGTCCCCGGAAGCCTCGTCGCGGTTGCCCATGCGGTTCGCGTAGACCAAATTGGCGATCTTTTTGGGGTTCCCGGCATAGGCGTTGGCGACTTCCAGCGTAGGAAAGCGCTTTGGCCAGACCCGCATCAGGGTGGCCGCACGGTAATTCAGATTCTCCTCCAGAACACTGAAGTTGCCGCATTCGTGGGCACACTGACCAATAAACATGGCCTGCTCACGTGGAGTCACTATGCTAAAACGCTGGAAAGTCTCGTTCAGCGGGTCGACCCACTGGAGTCCGACTCCAATTTTGGCAAGTTGTTCAGCGGTTACTGCCATTTATTTGCTCCCGGACGGCTGTGTAGGCGTCAATGCAGGCGTTGAGTTGAGTGATGGCTTTGTCCCCGTCTGCGGCGAGTTGAGCAATAAGGAGGAGAGTCTGTCGGTCAGATTCGGCTCCATCTTCTGGATTTGGGGCGGCAGCGGGGGCACTTGGGGTGGTTTGTACACAACTTGGGGCTGGGAGCCGCACCCGGCCAGCGCGAATGGCAGCAGTAAGAGCAATTGATTTTTGGTCAATGACATTATTGGCCTCCTGTAGTTGAACTGCACTTGCATTAACCTGTGCATTTAGTTTGATTTCCGTGTTCCGGGCTTCTTCGTTCTTTTTGGCGATTTCCACCTGCATTTCAGCGTCACGTTCGGCCCAGCCCTTGTGATGGCCCGTGAAATAGGCCAGAAGGGCCAGCAAGAGGCCTCCAAGGGCTGCGTAGGGCAGAGGTACCCCGAACATCAATTCACCTCTTGACGGGCAATTGCAAGGGACAGACGGTCTTCGTCAGGCTCTTGATGATCTGGTGGAGTTGTGGGTGGTGGGCCGGGCGTCCAGCTTTCATCCAAAGTGGGGTTTTGGTAGCCCATCCAGTTCCAGTTGGGCGTGGAAGGAGCGGTAACTGGTACTGGCTGAGGTACTGGAGGCATGGTTGCCCCGGAAGGCATTGTGGCCTGCGGTGCAGGGGGTGGCCCAGCCAGCTTTTCCGACATGGCTCCCACACCCTTTTTGGCCATGATGCCGCCAATACCACCCACGATCAGTAGGACGATGTCGTTGAGCATCTTGGTAAAGGCCTGATCAATCGGAGCCATCGTCTTGATGGGCTGCACAACAAAGATCACGGAGTACAGCATGGCCCCTGTGATGCCAGCAAACACCAGCATCACCACAATCACGACAAAGCCCCAGATGCGGACTTCGTATTCCTCAGCGGTTAGTCGAGGCTTCGGATGCTGGTTGTTGAGCTTGAACATTTGCCTGTTTCTCCAAAATAGGGGCGACGAGGTACTCGGGGCACATCTGCGTAAACAGACATTTTGGCTTCTGGCACTCTTTGGCGTAGAAGTTGTCAGGGTTCTGGCATGGGTACCTATAGTGGTCTTGGCACCCGACCAAAACCAGCAGAACGATCCCAAGAATGTGTTTCATCACTTGTACCCGCATTGTGCTGTCTTGCAGTGATCACGGATCATGTAAACACCCGCTCCAACCAATCCAAACAGAAAGACAACCGACAAGATCACAATGGCTATCTCCAGCCTCTGCCGGGCCTCTTCCTTGGCTTTCTTGGCACGCTCCACGGCGGCGCGTTCGGCGTGCTTGTCCTCCTGATCCATCTGGCGCACCCGCTCTTGGATGGATTCCCAGATGTCCATGTTGTTTGGGAAGAACAGACCCTTGAGTTGCTCTTCAAAGTCGGCCTGAGCCTTCAGGGCCAACTCAATTTCGACGGCCTTTCCAAGATTGGAGCCGCCTTCGCGTTTTGTTTCTTTGACCGCCTTGAGAGCGGTGTGCTTGGCATCGAAATAGTTGCCGATCAATGGGCCAAGGCTTGCCACATCCTGAGCGGTTTTTGACGCCGTCTTGATGAGGGAAACAGCCTTCTGAACGGCTGCAAATGCGGCAAGAGCGGTGCTAATTGGCTCCATTACTTGTCGGCCTTCCCGTCCAATTTGTCAAAGATTTGATGAAGGATGTCCTTGATTTCTCTGATGTCTGCGCGATAGTCGTCACGGTTGACATACTCCCTTGGGAGATTGGACAACCGATCTTCCAGCTTTTGGATTTTTTGGGTCTGGTTGTTGAAGACCCAGACAGCCAGAAACCCGGCAACCGATACCACCATGTTGAAGAGTTGCTGGTTGTCCATTTTTTACTCCGCTGGCTTGACTTCAGCCTCTGCAGGCTGATCAACCAATGCCTGCTTGAGCATGTTGAAGAACGCATCGCGGCCAACTTGCAACTGATCCAGATTGAATCGTGCAGAGCCTACTTTGCGCTCCAGATCAACGACGTGATCAAGAAGAGCACGCTGTTGTTCGTTTAGTTTTTCCACGTCGTATTCGACGCCGTCAATGATGAGTTGGGGTTTTGTGTTGTTGCCCATTTCATTTCCTTTGATGTGCCGCCAAGGTCGGGTGGCGGCTTCCCGTTAATTAGCCCAAGGCAAACCAGCAGTCACCACAGGGTTCTTTTGAAGCTCAATGTTTTGAGCCAAAGCAGCTTCAGTAGCGTCTTTATCAGCTCCAGAAGTCCAGCACCAGTCAAGCACTTGTTGCTGAGTCACTTGGCTGTAAGGAATCGTTGGAGTGCCGGGTTGCCAAGAGCAAGTGGAATAAATGCTGGCGGTGTAATCACCATCAACAGCGGATGCCGTCCAGTGGGCGGTAGTGATGAAGCCATCAGAAATCAGGCTGTCGCAATTTGTGATCTGCCAGTTAAATTGAGTTGTCATGGTTTTTCCTTTCTGGAATTAGAGGCCTGCGGCTGCAAGGCGTTGACGGAGGGATTTGATTTCAGCCACCAAGTCAGCAATGACCTCGGATGTGCTTGCTTGCATGGTTTGGTAGACGGGCTTGCCTTCAGCATCAACAGCGTCTTTTTCGCCGTTAACGCTACCGGGATAAACCTCTTGGAACTTGTGCGCCAAGAAACCACGAGTACGGGAACCATCAGCTTTCCATTCGTATTCGATTGGCTCCAGAGCATCAATTCGAGCACCTTGACCAGACACCGCACCGAGGACGTTTTTCAGGCGATAGTCGGAAGTGATGTTGTACAGAACACCTGTTGTGCCGTTTTGAGTAATTGTGCCAATCGTTGTTGTGTTGTATCTAAATTCTGAGTACACCGATCCCGATGCAGTTCCTACCGCATGCCCGATATACATGATGGTTGCTGATGTTGGATTCGTGATTGCCATACCACTGGCTACACTTGTTCCATATGCTCCACCAAACAAAAGGTTACCGCTGGAATCGATACGGGCGGTTTCAACAAACGTAGAGCCACTGTTATAGCCAAAGCGCAACGCATTGTTTGCATAGGCCGAAACAAATGACGCATTGGTTGAATCGAATCCGATTTGCGTCCCGCCGTTGTTGTTACCAACCGTGATTGTTGTGGTGTTCGTTGAAAAACTGTTTACGTGTAAGCGAGAGATTGGCGAAGTAGTCCCAATACCCAGCCCTGTGCTGGTCAGGCGCATCAATTCGCCAGCAGAGCTTTGTTCCCAAGAGAAGTAACCGCCATTGTTGTTGTAAAAGCGCATTCCATCGGCTACAGTTACCCAATCAATATAGCCAAGGTTTGTCGTGCCATCAGAACGATCAAGACGGAACTTACCGTTGACTGAACCACCTGATGCAACAGCGCCAGACAGTGTGCGGAATGTTGTCCCATCAAACGTCAGCGCAGAACCAGTGGTCAGCGCACTTGTAGACGATGCGTAGACAACACCGTTGGCAGTGAAGCTGGTCAGTCCTGTACCGCCGTTTGTGGTGGCAAGCGTGCCCGACAAAGTAATTGCGCCGGATGTGGCAGAAGATGGTGTAAACCCTGTCGTGCCTGCGCTGAATGTGGTCACGGCCACACCAGATAGCGTGCTCCACTGAGGGGCAGTGCCTGAGGAAGTCAAAATCTGTCCACTGGTGCCGATTCCCAGTTTGGACAATGCTGTGCCAGAGGCATAGTAAGGCAAATCACCTGAGGTGTAGCTGGACAATCCAGTGCCACCGTTGGATGTGATCAAAGTTCCGGCAACTGTCACAGCACCTTGAGTGGCTGTGTTTGGAGTCAGTCCTGTCGTGCCAAAACTGATTGAGTTCTGAGCGGCACCCTTTGTGGCAAGCACCTGCACGGTGCCGCCGCTGTCCTTGTAGAAAAGTTTGCCGTCGGCTGCGTTGATGGCCAATTCCACGCCGGACGAACTGGTCGTCAGGTTCGCCGCCAAAGGCACGTTTGAGGCCGTGGTGCTGCCGTAGATCAGGATGGGTGTGTAGCCGCTTGCCGACATGATTTTTCCTTAGAAAGAGCCACCTGCTACGCCGCCAGTGATCTGGCCTGTAGAGGGGTTGCAGGTTATCGAAGAGTTTACCAACGGAGGGAGATTTCCGGTAGTGGCACTGACAAAAGTCAGGTAGTTGGTTGCGTTGGTGGAGTTTGCCGTGATCGCCGTGTTGGTGGCATTGGTGGCATTCGTGACCGCAGTTGTTCCGATCACCGAAACGACTTGAGCCGCAGTTGCCGCCGTGAATGCGCTCGTGCCATTCCCATAGGCCAGACCAGACAGTGTTGTTGCTCCAGTTCCGCCGTTTGCAACAGGCAGCGCCGTACCCGAGTAGGTGATGGCCAAGGTTCCACTGGTAGTGATTGGACTGCCGGAAATCGACAAGAAGGACGGCACAGTCGCCGCCACAGAAGTCACAGACCCAGAACCCTTGCTGTTGAATGTGTTCCAGTCTGTCGACGTCAAATATCCGCTCACCAGCGAAGTGGCTGCAGGCATGCTCAAATGACTTGCAGACGTGCCAGATCCTGTCAGGGGTGCATCTGCTGTCACCGCAGTCAAGTATGCGCCTGCAGGCTGCTTGTTGTTGAACGTGTTCCAGTCTGTGCTGCTCAGATAGCCGTTTGTGCTGGTGGTGGCCTGAGTGATGCTCAAGGTACCAGCAGAGTACGCCAAGGGCGCACTGATCGTTGCGGCAGCCAGAGCGGTACCGTTGCCAAACAGCAAACCAGAAATTGACGTGGACAGCGTCAAGGCTGGAGTCAATCCGCCGCTTGATGTGCCTGCAAACCCATTTGCAGATGCAACAGACACTGCAGTGAGATAAGACCCAGCGGGTTGCTTGTTGTTGAACGTCGTCCAATCAGCAGCACTCAAGGCTCCACGGTTCGTTGCGGATGCTGTGGGCACGTTCAGCGTAATGACTGGTGTTGTCGTGCTGTTGGCAACAGTCGAACTCAGGTCAGTGCCAGTCGTTCCAATTGTGAGCGCCGACACGTTCGTAACTGTGCCCGTGCCATATGGAAGCGCGGGGATGTCTGCGGCCACCAAAGCCCGAAATGTTGGAGTGGCTGCCGCACCAGTTGTTGGCCCTGCCAACACATAGTTGGCCGTCTGAGTTGAGAAGTTCGATGGCGTCACGGCCAAAGTCCCGCCCAGTGTCAAGTTTCCGGTGGTGGTGACGGTGCCAGTTAAAGTGATGCCGCTGACCGTCCCCGTGCCACCCACAGAGGTCACCGATCCGGCCCCTTTGCCATTAAATATCGACCAGTCTGTCGACGTCAGGTATCCGTTCGATGTTGCACTGGCTGCGGCCATGCTGATCACGGGTGTCGATCCACCGGATGACACCACTGGCGCTGTGGCCGTAACCGAAGTCACTGTGCCCACGCTGATTGAGCCGCCCAAACTGACTGTCGTACCATTGATCACGATAGACGAGTTGGCCAATTGGGTATTGGAGATGGTTCCACTCAGATCCGTGGTAGGAACCGTCGTCGAGGCAGTCATCGCCGATGTGCCGTTGCCCTTGACGTATCCAGTCAGGGTCGAGGCACCAGTGCCGCCATTGGCCACCACCAAAACACCGCCCAAGGTGATCGATCCAGCAGTTGGCGTGGCTGGAGTCAGGCCAGTTGTGCCGCCGCTGAAGAACGTCACGCCCCCGGCAACACCGCTTGTGGCTGACGTCAAGCGCCCATAGGCGTCAACGGTGAATGTCGCGGACGAATACGTGCCCGGGGTGACCGCTGTGGTGGCCAGCCCAAACGTCGGAGCGCCTGCAGCACCATTTCCATTGGTCACAACGACCTGTCCAGAGACCCCGGCAAGCGTCAATGGCGTGAAATTCGTGCCATTGATGGCCAGCATGCCCGTCCCTGATAGCGCCGCCACGTTGGCAAGGGTCGTCCCAAGGGATATGGTGGGGTTTCCAAGCACTCCATCGGCGTTGGTGATACCCAGACCACTCCCAACGGCCAAATTGCGTCCTACAAGCGTATTTGCGTTCGTCTTGACTTGGAGTCCGACTCCACTTGCGTTCAAGGACGGCACCGCCCCGGTCAAATTCAACACCAAATTGCTTTGAGCGCCGTTGTCGGCGAGACTCAGACCCGATCCAACACCGAAATATCGGCTGTTTGGCAGCGATGTCTCTCGGTTGACGGTCAGAAACGTCTGCTGGAGGTTCGGAGAACCCGCAATTTGGCCCGTGGTGGTCTGGACAGTGACACCATTTTGGACAATCGGCACAGACTCCAGCCCGGAAAGGGGCAGAGCCTGTGGAAGTTGGGTGATGGTGACTTGTGAAGACATCTCAGGGCTGCAATTTGATGGTGCTGTTGTTGCCGTCGTTCTCTGGATTGTCCGTATTTTGCTCCGTACTGAGCACCTCACCACCATATGGCGTGGTCACAATCTGGTTTGGATCTACGGCAACGCTGACATCTGGACGAGGATACTGCAATGCGATCCGTTCTGTCTTGCGTGCAGGCAGTCGGTACGGGTCTTTTTGATCTGCACAACCTTGTTGGCAGACTTTGAGGCCACTAAAGTTGGGGTCAGGCATCGCCTCGATGATAGGCCGCTTCATGCGGCATCGGTCGCAAATAAAAATTGCGATTGATGCATTGCCTTCGGTGTTGAGGAACCGTGGCATTTATTACCTTGTGTATACAGAAATGTTCGGGGCGAAGTAGATCGGAGACTTGTCCCGGTTCTCGTTCTCCATCATGATGAAATACTTCTCGGCTTGGCCTTCAAGGTACTGGATGCGCTGCAAATCCACGCCGGGCAGCAGAAGGCTCATCTGATGAGACAGCATCATCTGAATGGCTTGGTTGGCGTACTGGGGGATCTCCAGTTGGCCACTCAGGTCACCAACGTCCATCACTTGGCGCGAGTACCAAATCGTCATTTGAACGAATGGATCTGACGGCGCTGGCCACAGCGTGATCTTGGCCTGAGGGATCGTGCGGTTCAGCCAGTATTGGTATGGCTGGTTGGCCAAGAAATTCTTGTTGGGCAGGTTCGTGTAGTCGTCACGGTTCAAACGAGCCATGGTGACTTCAGTGGAGTTGTTGCCAACGTAGAACTCGGCCACGTTCAGCGTGCCGCCACCAATCTCACGCATGCGGTAGTACTGCGCGGTGACGCCCGGGTCGATGTCGTACCAAAGCCACTGTCCACTCACCCATGTGGTGACGCCAGTGTCTTCCAGCAAATTCCATGTCACGCCATCGCTCGACCACTCCAGCAAAATGTGGAACGAGCCAGACGTGGCAGGCAAGATACCAATCGAGCCAGCGTAGATGGGGTTGTTCAGGCCATAGTTGATGCCGATGTAGCCGTTGGGGCTTGTCTGCGCATCGGACGTCAGGACGTTGTTGTCAAAGGCTAGACCAGTGACGCCGGACGATGAGAAATAGCTTCCGCCTGCAGCAGGCGTTGGGCGTGTCAAGGTGCGATACAAGGCGTTCAGAACGTCGTTGCCGCCCACGGGCAGCAAGTACTCGTACTGGTCGGGTTGGAGGCCATAGACCTTCTTTTCGATGGCCCAGTAGTTGATGCCTTGGTTGATCAAGTTGCTCAGGATGAAGAACAGGGCTTGCTTGGACGCTTGCACCTGTTCCACGGTCAACTCTTCGGCCAGCTTGCCCGAATGACGAGCACCCTGATCAATGAAGTTTTGAACCGTGACAACGGTCTGACCGACTGTTCCTGAATACGCCATTTACCATTTCTCCATTTGATCGACTACCAACCCGGACATGACCAGCGCTGCATGGATGCACGCGCCCGACTGCCTTTTTCGCTCTTTTCCGCCACAGGCTCCATTCTGGCGCAAAAAGAGTCACGACGGGCACCGCCTTGAGGCTGTGGAGCCTTCAAATGCGATCCAGTCTCACGGTTGTATTTTGCCCGGCCTTTGGCGGTCAGACCAGCACCTTCTGAGGCTGGCAGCTTCTCGCCACGGCCAACGGCCAAACTGGGGCCGCCATCTTTCATCTTGGCCGTTTTGGCGGCTTCCTTGAAGGCTTTGGCCGTGGGAGCACCCTTGCTGCCCGGCTTGCGCATGCGCTCACCAGAACCCGCAGCAATTCGCTCCTGCTTGGCGTGGATTGCAGCATACAAGCCTTTAGGTTTGGTCATTTGAAGCCCCCAACGGCAAGGTTAAGATTTTCGTCGCCCAAAAACATGGACACATCTTTACACATTTCAAAAAAATCTTCGTAAGAAAAGTCAGACTTCATTCGGTTGATGGCTTGGCAAACCAAAACTGTGTTTTCTGGTGTGTAGCCAACTTTGCTGTCTATTCTCTCAATTGATACCGTATTCAAGCGCCCAGCTTCTAACGACATTTCACGACCGCTATACGCGCAAATTTTGCCTTGTTGACGCCAACACTTCACAACATCTTCAACGGACAATGCAAAAACCTGCTGGCGTTTGACTGCGCTTTTTTTTGCGTTTTGCAAAAATACCCGTGCGCGGCCTTCAATAGTTGAATTTAGTTTTTCCTGTGATCGTTTATTCCCGCCTGTGCAGCACTCTTTACACCAACTGTGAAGCCCGTCTGAAGTCTGCGCGTGTTTAAAAAACAAATCATGCGATTTGCTTTCTTTACATTTGAAGCAGGTTTTCGTCATGTCGTACAGACCTTTTTTCATGGCTCACCAGCTTGACTTGGCTTTGCCGCCAGACTTAAACGGTGCAGGTTTGCCGCCGCCAATCTTTTCAGACCAGTCTTTACGAGCCTTCTCCGCCATGGGTGGCATCTTGGCATAGCTTTGCAGCGTCTTGCTGAGTTGGACACGACCCCATCGGTCTTTTACCTTCTTCAAAGCCTCTTCGTCGCCAGACTTTTTGGCTGCATAAAACTTTTTGGAAAGGTCTCCGACAGCCTTGTGGTATTGCTTCAGACGGCGCTGGTCTGCTTTAACCACTCGGTTTGGAGTGTTGTCCATCTCTTCGCCGTCGTCATCGCTGCCACGGTTGGCGTTGTAGTAGTCGATGTCGCTGTCATAGTGGCGTGCATCCGGCGCAGGACGGTACCGGGTGCGTGCAGGTGCATCGTCATCCATGGAGCCGCCCATGGCCTTCTTCGCAGCACGCTTGGTGCTGTACGCGATGGCCACGGCCTGCTTAACAGGCTTGCCAGCTTTCACTTCAGTGGTGATGTTCTTTTTGAACGCTTTGTCAGATTTTGACTTGATCAACGGCATGTTGGCCTCACGGAGTCACGTTTGTTGTCACATCAGACTGGATCAAGTAACCCTCGATGCCCACGTTCACAGCAGCGGTGCTGGCGCTGGTGTTGAACAAGAACTGCAGGTCGGTCTTGCCAGAATACTTGCGAGGCATCACGCGACGCACTGAATAGCCAGCGGTGAATGGTGCCTTGGTGGTCACGATTGACACGCCAGCGCTGTTGACGCTGCTGTTTTGATAAAACAGATAGTTCAGGTTGTTGCCGTTGAACGAAGAGTTGGCATCCACTCGGGCGAGGTAGAAGTCAAAACCGTTGGGCACGGTGTAGATTGACATCAGCGAACGACCAAAGCCAGCATTGATCTGAGCATATGTTGTGCCGCCGTTCTTGGCTGTCACGTTGCCCACGGCATTGCCGGAAGTTGTGATCAGGCTGTTGATGCGCAAATACGATTTGGTGGTGTTCACACCTGTCGTGCCGTTCAACGCAACCACTTCGGAAATCTGGTTGTAGCCGGAGTCCAAACCGTTGATGGTGATGGTGACGGCGGTGTCGGATGCCGAAGAGCTTGCCAGCGTCATTACCACAGCCGAACTGGGGAATGTGTACGCTGTTGCGTTCTCCCACAGGGGGATTTGAGTCGTGGTGACTGCAGACTGAAAACCGTAAATGTTCACAGTGCTGTGACCATAAATCTCAGAGCGAGGAATCTGAAGATCAAATGGCTCAAACGTGCCAGCACGGGTAATTGAAGAGACTGTTGCTGTCATGATGTTTCCTTAAAAAGCGGGGGCCGAAGCCCCCACCTTACTTAGCACTTGCCGCCGCGCTTGCGACCCACAGGAGCAATCGTCGTCGACTCTTTGGTCTTCGTCACGCTACCTTCTGGAGGCTTGGGGGAACTGAACAAGTCCTTGACAGCGTTGAATGCACGCTTGGGGGCACCAAGGATGCTTTCGCGCATGGCTTCGTTTTCTTCCCTCTCACCTTTGCGCCAGCGGTCATAAGCACCGCCAGACATATCACCGCCCTCAGCTTTGCGTGCAACTTTGCCGCCACGCTTGAAGGTGCCAGACTGCAAGCTGTTTGCCACGGGTTGGCTGACGAAGTGCTTCGGCATTTTTACTGCCTTGCCGTCGTCGACAACATTACCCCCCGTGGCAAAATGCTTTTTTGCGGAACCACCGCGCTTGTAACCGCCAGCATTGGACTCACGAACGCCACCAGTGGTGCCATTCATTTTTCCAGCTTTTGACGTGTCAGCAGGACGGTTTTCCCAGTCGCCATCGTTTTCAATTGCACGACCGATACCGGGCACTTTGCCGCCGTGAGCTTTGTGGTGGATCTTGCCGCCATGCTTGAAGCCACCAGCATTTGACTCCTTGATGCCGCCAGTGCCGTGCGCTTTGTCGCGCTTGGCTTGGTGCATTTGTGTCTCAAGGTAATCGTGCTCGTTGCCTTCAATGGTGCCGTGCATCTTGACCTTGCCCTTGTTCACCTTTTCATGGGTGTCGGCAGGAATAGCGCCGCCAGTGGCTTTGTGATGCTTGGCGTGGCCGCCATGCTTGAAGCCAGCAGGTTTGCCTTCCTTGATCGCGCCAGTACCATGGTGCTTGTCGTGCTTGGAACCATCAACCACCTTGGTGCGCTCGAATTTCTTCTCGTCGCCTTTGATGGTTGTGCGGGTCTCGTCGCGGTCGATTTCGCCACCAGAAGCCTTGTGATGGACTTTGCCGCCCTTCTTCAGGCCATGATGAGCCTTGCTGGCCTTCTCATGCTCGTGGTGCTTGAGTTCTTTCTCGACCTTGTGCAGTTCAGCCTCAACCTTGCCACCCTTCTTGTACAAGTTGGGGTTCATGGCTTTGCGGCGTTCAGCCATGGAAGGCTTCTTGGGGGCGTGGCCGTGCTCGGCTTCAAAAGCCTCATGAGCGCCGTGCATGGAGCCACCATGAGCGTGGTGCATGGACTTGTGGCCATGCTCCTCGTGGTGCTTGTGGTGCTCCTTGTGATGCACCTTACCGCCTTTTTTGAGCTTCAGAATGACTGAAGGCTCGTCGGTCATCATTTTGACCATTGGCTTAAATTGACCCATATCGGCCTCCTATTAGGCTTGAGTTACGCCAAGAGCACCAGTGCGAGTTGCATTGGGGCCGCACGCAATTGCAGGGATTGCAATCGTCATCACCAGACGCTTGACGCCGTTGGAGGCGCTGGAGGGCGTGTAGGTGCCACGCACATCGCCAGTGGTCGATGTCGCAGGGTTGGTCATGTCTGCAGCAACAAAAGTGCCTGCGTCTTGAGCCAACGTGTTGTTCCAACCGACTTTCACAACATAACCAGCGTCAATGCAGCGCACTGGCAGGCCAAGGATGTCGGTTGTACCGATGGTCACAGCAGTTGCGGAACCGCTGATTGTTGCACCGGAAATCTGGAAGAAAGCCTTTTTGCCGTTGACGGGTGTACCAGCGGTGGCCACGGTGATCGTCTCGGTCATTGCCTGACCAAAATAATCGTAGCCGCTGATGGTCACCGCACGGGCTGTGGTCGAAGTGTTGACTTGCAGAGCGCGGGGTGTGTTCAATTGAACCACGGTTGTGCCGTCTGCACGAACAATCGACTTGGCCGATGTTCCGGCAGTCAGAACCAAAGCGCCAGCGCCAGAGGCTGTCTGCGAAGCGGCAATGTTTGCGGTCTGCAGTGTTTGTGGCACGCAATCCCAGACATACACGCGACCCAGAGGGCCAACACCCAGATCCATGGGGGATGGGTCACCCAGCGTACCGTCACCAGAAGCGGTGATGGTGATCGAACCTGTGGCCGAAGAAGAGGCGCTCAGGTTGTATGTGCCCAAACCACCGCTGGCTGTGCCAAACGATGTGATGTATGAGCCTGCGGTAATGCCCGTGCCGCCAACATATTGGCCAATAGTCAGGGGTTCACCGGAAAGAATGGATGTAACCGTCATCACGGTGCCAGTTACGGAACCAGTCACGACAGCTTCGGTTTGGTTCAGACCAGTACCCATGTAGGTAACTGCTGGGCCAAGGAAAAGGTCATCAGAAAATTGAGGCATCGTCTTTCTCCATGAAAAGTTTGACGAGATTTGAAAAAGGGGTGGAGTCGGACTCCACCCCTGCTTTGCTTAGATACCGGGGGTACCGTAAGCGCAACGTGGATCTGTGTAGCCCACGTCGTAACGCTCAGTCGCTTTGTAGCGCATGGAGTCGGTTTCGAAGTCACCTTCCATGGTCTTTTCCAGACGACGGCGCATCAGCAGCTTGAAGCCCTCTGGGGCGTCAGTCTGCACCCACCATGCGGTGGACGAGGTCAGACGCGACAGAACAGCGGCACCTTCGTCCAGCAAGCCAATCGACTTGACGGGGTTGATGTCGTTGTTGGCGTTGCCAGTGCGAAGAACGCTCTTCAGCAGAACTTCGGCTTGGAAGATGTTGCCGGGGGCGACCACCAGTTGGCGGGGCACCAGACGGATCTTCTTGCCGTTGTTGTCAACAGCTTGGCGAACCTGAATCAGCATCTGCTCCAGAGAAGTCTGGGACAGCACAGCGGCGGTGGCCAACTGGTTGCTGAAGGTACCGTTCACGATGGGGTGAGCGGTGTTGATCAGGGACACGCCGTCGCCACCGGGGTAGGCGCTGTTGAAGGCGGTGCTCAGCACGTTTGCGGCCAGCAGTTCTTTGGTTTCCACCAGAGACTGAGCCAGATGGCGTGCATACACTTGGCCGATACGGATGTGGTCACCGTCTTCCACCAGCACTTTGGTCAGGGCGAAGGCCAAGCCATACACCTTGTACACATAGCGCTTCAGGAACAGGACGCCACCTTGTTGGTAGGTCACTGGGGTGCCGTCGGGCAACTGAGGAGCCGCGCCGAAACCGTACAGGACGGGTTCTTCGTGGTAGTTGCGAGGAATGCCGTCTTCTTCACGGAACACACGGCTCCATTCGTCGGCACGTTGGTCATAGACTCCGTCGAAGCACTCATTCAGGATGGGTTCAACAATCGAACGAAAGTCCGTACTGCGCATTGGGGCTGCCATTTTCTGGTACTCCTAATTAAGCGATTGCAGTGGCAGCGCCAAAGAATTGCGAGTTGGCGATCACGACACGCACGATGGTGTACGAGTCACCCCATGCATTGTCAACGTAGGGAGCGAGGTCAACCACGCGAACTTGACCTTGCGAACCGTTGCCCACTGCAGAAGCAGAGTTCAGGGTTGCTTGCGACAGACCAGTAGTGGTCGAGCCAGCAGTCAGGTTGTTCAGGTTGAATTCGTTACCGATGGTGGTTTGAGCCATCGAGCCGTCGGCTTGGATTTCATACACGATGTTTTGGTCGTTGTAGAAATAAGCGACGCACGAACCAGCGGTGTACGCTGTGTTGGCAGGCCAGTAGTTCGACACGCGACGACGGCCAGTGGTGTCAGTCCACTCAACGCCAGCAAACGCACCAGCGAGAGCGCCAGTGGTGCCTGCAGCGATGATGGTACCGAGAGTACCGCTGTTGGCAGTCGTACCGTATTGAACGGGTTGACCTTTCAAGATGTTGCTGGCATAGCCAGAAGTGATGCCGTTTGCCAACGCCTGAGCGCGATCCAGACCAGAAGGATGGAACGCAGGACGCAGGCCAAACGGAGCAGAGGTAGAACTCATGTGAAACTCCTTGGGTTAGCCCGAAAATACGGGCAGTTTGGGTGCATGCTGATCAAAATTACCAAGACCTTCACCCTCGACGTTCACCAGCGACTTGCCGTTGCTGTCACGCTGCCCTTGGAGGCTCTCAATTTGGACACGGATCTTGTCAGCTTCCTCACGAGGCTTCTCGTGGTGCTGATAGAGCATGACCTCTTGGTAGACGTCCATGGGGAGTTTGAACAGCAACATCTCGTTGCAGGAGATGTATCCAACATGCTCACCCGCCTTCACGCGATAGTCTTCATAGCCCGGTAACTCTTCAGATTTAACTGGAACGTACCCAAGGCGAATCCGCTTGTCGATGGAGTCGTAGCTGTTGGTTGTCGAAAGCCAGCAAAGGTGCCACCCATCCATGTTGGGCAGTTTTGGCAAGGCTGATTGCGTCCATTCCTCACTCCACATCTTGCGACGTTCCTGATTCGAAATGAACTTATCCTCAGGTGCTGCGCGGCTTGCGTCCTCGCTTGCGCGATCATGGCGACCACCAGCATTGAGAGATTTTTTGAGACGGGATTCCATAGTCATTCTCCAAGTATTGATTAGCGGCGACCAGCGTTTTCGCGGTCGAATTTGATGAAGTTGTCGATCATTGCTTTCTTGCGTGCAGGGTTGTCCCACGCGCCCACTTCTTTCATGGCCTTGACCCGTTCGGGTGAAAGCACGAACTGTGTGCGGTTGGTACCACCAAATGCGGCAGAAGCCTCACGACCTGAACTTCCCACTACGTTCCTCGGTTTCCTGACAGCGGAATCGCTGCCTGATGCCTCATTGTAGCGATGAGGCAGTGCTCTTTGCAAGCGGGAATCCAATTCGTCCCAATAATCTGGGTCGGATGGGTTCCAGCCTTCCGTGACCAGCAGTTCGTCAACCTTCTTGGCGATCTGGCTGTCACGATCTGAAGTGTCCGGCTTGTACCAGCTATTGCGCTTCATCCAGTCAGCGGCATTGCGCTGCACGGATGGGTCAATCACCGGGACTTCACGTTGTTGTTGCTGCGGCTGGCGCAGGGATTGTTCTGCCTGCTGTTTGGCACGGGCAAACTCACCAACTGCGGCCTGAGCCTCGTTGAACATGGTCTGCGCTTCGACCATGGCGTCACCATCACCAGCGCGGACGGCCTCGGCCATCTTCATCTTGGCGTATTCCAGACGCACTTTTTGGTCTTCCAGACCTTTGTCGAGGCGTGCGATCTGGCTGTTTTGCGATTCACGCTCCACATTGGCCAGACGGCGCTTGAATTCCTCGTTTTCGCGTGCCAACTGCTGCAGACGAAGGTCTTTTTCCTCGTTGGTCTTGCGAATCAGGTCTTTTTTGGCCCGACGACGTGCTCGTTTGGCCGCACGGACGGCATCGGAGTCGTCGTCGTGGTCTTCGTCGTCGCCAGAGACCTCGCCACCGTCGGCTTTTTCGGCCTTTTCAGCGGGTTTTGAGGCGTTTTCGTCGCCGTCCAAGGGCAAGTCAATGCCTTCGGGCAAATCAACCACTGCGGAGCCGTCTTGCGTCTCCTCAATGCTCAATTCTTGGTTGTTTTTGTCTTCGGTAGCCATGTGATCCTCCAATTAGACGTAGGCTTTGAACGACAGCGGGTCATCGGTGACCTTCGCAATCAGTTCGTGGTCGTTCAGGGTCATGAAAAGCACGGGATCTTCCCCGTCTTCGGTGTCTGGTGCCTTGCGCTCCCAACGGTCACCGCCCCAACGAGGGACGCGCACGTAGTCGCCAACTTGCGCCCAGCTACCTTCCGGCCATGACTGCATGGTCTCGCGGTTTTTGAAGGCCAATGGGCCAATCGAAACCACCTTGCCAATCATGTTGTTCCACTTTTCGGCTTCTTTGGTTTCATCGACGATGATGATGCGACCCGCTTTTTTCTTGATGCGGCGCAACTGGACGATGACTCGTCCACCAAAGGGTGCCTGACCCGGATTCACGTCAGGGAATGCCCACGCCAGTTCAACTGGATCGGACACGCCTGCGGCTCCGTCAATGGTCGGGATCGGATTTTTCTCACTCATACTCACTCTCCTAAAACACCATATTTCAGGTGCATCGTTAAAGCGCTTTTCAGCGCGGCCTCAGTCCCGGAGTGGGACTTATTCTTTGTTCTTCTCTTCATCCAGCAGCTTGTCGATGGAGTCGAGGACGTATTGCAGTCCCTGACCCTCACCGACCATGCGCTGGTACGACTCCCAGTTGAATGCGTTGCCCAGCAAAAGGGACTGCGCAATCTCTGCCTGTCGCAGCTTGATCATGTGAATGACCGAAGCGATCATTTTTTCTTGGCTTGGGCCAGACCGCCTTGGGGTTTGGCATTGCCGCCACCCATGCTCTGGCCGTTGATTGGAGCACCTTGTGCCAGACGCTTATGCTGGGGCACATTGATGCTCTGTTGCTCTTTGTCAGACGTTGCCATTTGGCACTCCTTGAGGTTGTGGCATGCCCTGTGGCATACCTTGAGGTTGTGGCATACCTTCTGGCATACCGGGTTGACCTGCGCCCATGGTAGCAGGGGCAGGGGGTACTTCTGCTGTCGCGATGTCCGTGATGGTCTGGTGCGTCAGCTTGGCGTTCTCGATGGCAATCTTGGTCTTGTTGTCGTCCAAGTGCTTGGCCATGTCCGCCTGCAGTCTGCGGTTGTCCAGTTGCAGACGGGCTTGGTCGTCCTGCGCCTTGCGCTGGGTCTCGGCCATGCTGGTGTCGTGAACCACTTGCGCGTCGGGAGGCAAAGCCTGCTTCTGAGATTGCTGGCGCTTTTGAGCCATCTGAATGAGTTGCTGGAAGGCTGGCGCAAACTGGCCAAACACTTCCTTGGTGTCCAGAGACACATGAGCACCCACCGTGGTGTACAACTGGTCGATGGTGCCTGTCAGCAGCGGATCGTCGTAGTTGTCCACAGGTTTTCCGCCGCGAGACTGAGCCACGTAGCCATTGCTGCGGTTCAGATACCACAGGGTCATGTGCTGCTTGATGTGCTCGATCAGGTTGTTCAGGTAGTTCGGGTCTGCGAATGGCGACTGGCCCAAGAATGGGTTCATGCCAAACTGCAGGTGATCCTGAATGTGCGCGATGTGATCCTGCTGCATGTACGCATAGGCTGGCTGGCCAATGAGCATGGCAGCGTTCTCGTCTGCCGATGTGCGCTGCTCTGGAGCCGGGACGTCCTTCATCAGTTCGTTGATGTTGGGGATCTTCATCTGCTTGAGCGAACGGGCCAACACGTTGTTCATGTTGAACTGGTCGGGGTGCTTGTCGGCCAGCGCCAGCACAGCCTGCATCTGGGCCATGCGTTGCGTCTCACTGAAGATGTGAGGGTCAGACACCGGGATGACGTCGGTGTTCTTCTGGAAGTCGTCGCGGGTGATTTCCAAGTCGGCCACCACGTCAGACTTGCGCATCTCGTCGAAGTGCCAGCGGTTCAGGCGGCACAGAATCTTCAGCACACGGGCCTGTGACTCGTGCAAGCGTGCATGGATCGACGAGAACACCGCAGCGCCCTGCTCAATCAAAGCCTGTGTGGTTCCCACTGGAGCCTGAGCGTTCACGTCGGCGATCTTCTCCTCGCTGGTGGACACTACGCCCTTGGCTGCTGTGTCAAGCCAGCCCAGAAGCTGGAACAGCACCTGTGAGGGTGGATTGAACGGCATGGGCATGGCGATCTGGCGAATGTCCTGCACGCCGGGTGCGCCTTCAATCTCCACGATCTGGGTCACGTCCACCTGCTGGCTCTGGCCAGACATCTTCGCGCCCTTGAGCTTGAGTATCGTGGCGGCGTTGTTTATGTGAGCCGAGTCCAGCAATGCACGCAAAGAACCAGTGAGAGCGGCAGACAGACCACCAATAAGGTGAGGAAGACCAATCGCATAGGCACCTCGCCATGGAATGAACTTGAACTCCACGATCCAGTCCAGCTTGGACATGGTGTCGTCGGACTCTTCCCAGTTGCGGTACAGGCCCACCACTTCGTTGTCGAGTTCGTCGATCATGAGGATGTACGGGGCCATCTCGCCCTTGCTGTACTTGTCTTCCTCCAACTCCAGATAGACGTAGACGTGGTACACCTTGCGCACGCCGTCTTCGTTGTCTTCCCACTTCTTGCCCTCGATCTTGTCGTTGGCTTTCTGTGCTTTGGTCTGCTCCGGCTCCATGGTCGACGACACCAGATTGATGTCGCGGTACATGCCGTTGCTCACACGGCGCTTGAACTCCCACTCGGTGATTTCGTGGACTTCAGCAGCACGCTGGGCTGTGTAGAAGTTCGTTGCCGCGAAGGGAAGGATCACACGGTCGATTGGCAAGAACTCCACGCATGGGCGTTTCTTTTGTTCGTCGAACCAGATCTTGAAGTACTGTGAGCCGCCCAGTGGCAGTTGGGTCAGCAGTTGTTCTTGCTCATCGCGGAACTCTTCAATTTGCTCGGTGATCTGCCAGTTCAGGTAGTCACGCTTGCGCTCTGCACGCTCGGCCTTGATGTCGTCCATCTTGCCCAGCACCTTGGTGCGGACAGGGCCGTCTGGTGGGAACATCTCTTTGATGGCCTTGGCCGCAAAGTCCACGCAGCCTTCAGCCATAGCAGGGTGAACCACCTTGGATGCGCCCATGAACGTAGCGCCACCGGGGGCGTCGTTGCCCATGCCCGTGCGCTTGATGCCTTCCTCGTACTGCTTATCACGCTGCTCTCGGGCGTCCTTGTCCTTCTTCAGCAGGTCGATGTAACGCATGGCCAACTTGCCAAGTTCGTACTCGTCATACGTTTCGGCCATGTTGGCATAGAAGTCGGGGTTCTCTTCCGGGCCACCCTCGTCGATGGTGACAATGGCCGAGCCGTCCGGCTGCTCTTCCGTCTCGATTTCAGGCAGATCCACAAGGGCGCTGCCGTCATCGTTCTCGGTGATTTCCAGATTGGGGTCGAGGTCTTCCATCACTTAGCTTTCTTGGATTTGCGGCTCAGTTCAAGGGCCATGGTGTCTTGATCGGTGTGGAGTTTAACCCCGCCACCCTTTTTGTAGCCTTGCTTTTGTAGGCCAGTCAAGAACTTTTCAGACAGGAACTGTGCCGGAGTGTTGCGGGTCAGATCCATGAAACCGATGGGGCGGCCTTTGGTCTGACGAATCTGCTCATGGAATTCAGGCAGCATCACCTCGCGTGGCACAGGGTGGTACATCACGCCAAGGTCTTCGCCGTGCAGAATGTGCGGGAAGGCTGGGTGCAGATCAGGTCGGAACGAGCGCTCACCTGTTGTCTTAAACAAGCGAGGGCCGATGGCGTGAGTCGGAGCACCCAGCAATTCGGGTTCAGTCGTCTCGCGCACAATCTTGTCGTAGTCAAAGATCTGACCCTTCTTGCCGCCCACCGTTTGGCCACCCATCAGGTCAGCCATGACTCGGCGTTTGTCGAATGTATTCAGGTTTTTGAAGAAGTTTTTGCCAGCGATGTCGGCGTTTTCAAAGATTGGTGCGCCTTCCTTTGTCTTGGCTGCTGCCAGTCTGGCATTGATGGCTGCACGCAACTCGGGCGACATTTTGCCGGACTTGATGCCCTTCTTGAACTGATCCAGCAGCAAGTCAAATACCATCTGATTCGATGTGTGCTGCGTTGGCGCTCCAATCAGGGCAGACCACAAGACATCGTCACCTGCTGCATTGGCAATCTTGGATGCGGCTGCTGCAGTGTTCACGCCCCATGCTGCGTTCTTGTAGCGGGGGTCAACATGCTGCAGCGACGAAAAGCCCGGGCCGCCGAGAAAGCCGCCGCCGACCTTGGTGCGGTCGGCTTGGGTGACCTTCAGGGTCTTGCCTTCATGCTTGCCCAGCGCCTCAGATGCCTTGACGGCCATGGGGTTGTATTTGTTAGCCAAAGCCAAACGCATTTCGTCGACATTTTTAGCCATGCCACCTTTGTCAAAGTGTGCTGTGCCGCCTTCCTTGAGGCCTTGCGTCTCAGGTGTCACGCTCCCGCCCATGGCATCCATTGCCGGGCCTTGTGGAGTCATGATCAGAGTGTCGCTGCCATCCACTTGGCCGCCTTCAGCCAACTGCTGGGGCTGCTGCTGAGGCTGCTTTCCACCACCGATTGCAGCCAGCGCCTGACCCTGTGGAGTCATTTGCAGGATGTTGCCACCGCCTTTTGGCCCCATGGGAGGCTGGCCATCAGCACCGGGCATGCCTTGAGGTGCTTGGCCCGGTTGCTGCGGCTGCTGGCTTTGCTGAGGGGGCATCAATTGCTGGCCGGGCTGGAACACGCTCATGTCGACACCGCCCACTGGGGGTTCGCCATTGTCAGGACGACCTTGTGGGGGCACATACGCCTTCACGCCAAGGCTGGGGGCTTCGTTCACACCAATGGACTGCAACTGGCTCAGGCCAGCGAACCGGGTCTTGTTGTCCAGTTCCATTCGCATCTGGTCAATCGAGGGCACCGTACCGCCAGCCGCTTTGTGGACGATGTGCTCTTTGCCGCTCTTGTGGTTAATGAAGTATCCGCTGTGGCCAGCCAGCTTGATGGCCTGTTGAATGCGGGGGTCTTCGATGATCTTGTAGCTGCCTTGAGCCAGTGAGCCAGCCAAGTGCTTGGCCACGTCGGGGATCTTGTTGAAGTCGCGGTGCTTGGCGGCAATGCTTGCGACGTTCTCGACGTGCTCTGGGTTCTCGTAATCGAATGGTTTCACGTTGCCTCCTTGGGCTTTTGCAAGTGGTGTGCCCTCAATGATGGATTGATTTTGTCCAACTCGGTTCAAGGCATTTGGGTTTTTGTCGTATGACTCCAATGGGAAGTTGGCGCGGCGCTCTTCGTCCGTCATGTTCAGTCGCTTTTGCACTGCGCGTGCCTCGGCCTCTCCAGCCAGCAATTCGTACTGCTTGAATGGATCCATGTTCACGTATGGAATCAGTTGCATTTTGTCAGCCATGCGGCTGTCGTATTGCTGTTTAAGTGCGGCCTTTTGAGTTGGATCATTGGTTTGATCCATCTCCTGCAAAAATCTAGTCATTTGATTGTTGTGGTTTTCTACCATTGACTCTGCTCGTTTTTTTGCTTCCCAGAACTCTTGAGGGTTGCCGCCACGAGGTGTGTTCTCGATTGACTGAATGGCGTGCTGCACTTCGTGTGTGGTCACGCTTTTTGGGTCGTTCTTGAGACCTGCGCTGTAAATGTTGATGTTGTCACCATGCTGCGACCCATGGGCACCGGGGCCGCCATTTGCGCCCTGACGCAAGATGTGCTCTTGCAACTCAGGATAGGCCTTGTACAACTCGGGATGCTCGTATGCGTGGCGGAGGAAGTTCCCCGTGAACTGTGGGTCGGAGTTCAGGCCAAAGACTCGACGCAACTCATGGTCAAGTTCACCCACCTGACCTTTGATTGCCTTGCGTGCGGCGATGGCTTCTTTTGGGAATAGATCAGACACCACCTCTTTGCCACGCCCAAGTGATTCGGCGATGGCTTCCTTGAGGGCGGCCTGCTGCTCTTTGTTGGCCTTTGCTTTGCCTTTGATGTCTCCGGCAAAGTTGTACACCGCTGGTCGGTCGTTGATTTCCTGACGCCACGCACCCTCTGGGCCACGATAGGTGCCAGTGGCCTGCCAAATCTCTTGGGGAGTGGCCCCGGCATGCTCCATCTGGACTGCCTTGTAGGCGTTCTCGACATTCCACGTCTTGGCCTTGGGGCCGATCATGATGCCAGCCATGCCCACATTGCCGGGGCCAAGTGCCCCCATGATCTGCTCACCCGTAGGTGCTGGCAGGCTCTTGGCATACGCCACCGGGTCTTGCACCATGCGCTTGACGTTGCCGGGAATGCCGCTCACCTTTTCGTACATGCCCTGCAGGTTGCGTCGTGCTGTGTCAATCGGAGTCAGTGGCTGACGTGGGCCGACTGCTTGCTGGCGCAGTTCTTCGAGCATTTGCTCGACGCTGGGTTGTTTGGGTGATGCCATGGATGCCCTCGGGGGATGTTGCCCCGATTATGCCTTCAGGTCTGCCGCAAGTCTACGGATGGCCTGCACGCACTCCAATGGGCCGACCGTGGCCATTGTGCCGCCCGTCGTCAGGGTCTTTTGCATCAGTTCCCACTTGCGGCGCTCCAGTGCTGTGCAGGCGTCCTCAGCCAACTGCAGGCCTTGCTTGCGTCCCTCGGCCAAGCCTCTCAGGTACTCGGCTGTCAGGTCTTCACGGTCAAACTGTCTCATGGTCAGGTTCCAGTCAGGTGGAGTCGGACTCCACTGTAAGGTTGGTGCAAAGTGGAGTCGGACTCCACTCAAGCCGAATACGGGTTGGTCATTGACCTCACCCGTTGGTTGTACTCGTCGGCGTCGAAGATGTCGTCCTCGTCGATGTCGTCCCGTGGTGGTGCGTCGATGCTGATCCAGCCGCCGTCCCTTAGGTAGCGCAGGCCTTGAGAGATGCAGTCCACGAACTCGTCATGCACCGTGCCCTCTGGGAAGCTGCAGATCTGGCTCACCATGCCCTCGGCCCAGTCCCTGACAAACCCCTTGCGCTGGCTGCTCTCAGGCACCCAGACACGTCCAGCACGGATGATGTTGGCCACGATGGACAGGCGCTGGGTCTTGTCCGCCTTGCCCGGGTTGTAGCCGATCACCGGGAGGTGGGCACGCTGCAAGTCCTGAATCAGGGAGATGCCAGCGGCCTTGTCCTCCACCAGCAGCAGGTCGACCCGCTTCTTGTTCTTCCCCTCGCCGTACACAGTCTCGTACTCGTCGATGATTTTGGGGCGCAGGTCGGGGTACTGCAGCTTCTCCTGCCAGCAGTCGATGACCATGACGCACATGCCGCCGTCCTCTGGCTTGAATGCACCCAGAGTGATGCAGCCCGTCGGGTCGTTGGCTGCGCCGTCCTTATAGCCGCAGTCGTAGGACTGAATGATGTACTCGAAGCGAGGGAAGGGCTTATGGTTTGGCCAGAGGCGGAACCAGTCACGCTTGACGATGCCACCCTCTTCGGGGTCGATGATCTCGGCGTGAATCTCCTGCCGCCCGAGGTTGGTGCCCTCGTACTGCAGGATCTGCTTCTGGAAGGATGGCGCAAGGTTCTTGATGTTGCTGTACGTGCTGGCGCGGGTGATCACCACGTCGTCGCCCTCACGGTCGATCAACTCCATCACCACCTCCTTGGGCTTTGGCGTGGTGGACGCGATCAGCTTGGTGCGGGTGCCAAGACGGATGCCGAACATGATCATGTCCCACGCCTCGCGCAGGTACTCCCATGCGGCCAACTCGTCCAGCCAGCCCCCATGGAACTGCGGCCCCCGAAAGCGCTCAGGCTCGGACGCCGGGATTCCCTTGATCAGGCTGCCGTTCACCAGCGTGATCTCGTGCAGGCTGGAGTTGTACTTGGCCACCAAAATGGTGGGGATCACCTTCAGCAGGCCGGATTCGCCCTCAAAGCAAGTGCTCTTCAAGTCGCCGGACGTTGGAGCCGACACCAGCCAGCGAGTGTTTGGCGTCTCCCATGCCCATGAAGCCAGCGTCTCAGCAGCCGCCCGGGTCTTTCCGGCTCCACGGCCAGCCAGCATGAGCCAGATGTTCCACCAGTCCCCTGCAGGCTCGATCTGGTGCTTCAGGGCTTGCTCATTGAGCCACTTGAACTGCCAGTTAAATGCCGCCTGCTGGTACGGCGACAGTGCGCTGTACTCCTGCTGAGTTTTCTCGTCTTCGAGGATTTCGAGGGCAAGACTCATTGCTCGGCTTGGCGCTGCATCTTCAGGTTCTTGAGGAGTTCCCCAAAGACATTGTGGTTGTTCTCCACCACCACCGGGTTGACGTCGTCACCGGCATGCACCAGCTTGTCACCGTAACGCTTGGGGTTGAACTTGGCCAGCAGCTTCAGGCGGGTCTCGATCTGCAGCTTGCGGTGCCCCAGCATGTCCACCTTCTTGATGGTCACACGCTTGACGCCCTCGTCATCCTCGCTCTCGCTCACCTCTTCCCCCATCATCGGGGTGTCGGCGATCACCAAGCAATCCTCGGCCATGGCGTCGTATCCCACGTCACGCGCATACGCGATGGCTGTGGCAAGGTCGGGATCTTTCTTCATCCAGTCGTACACCGTCCGCCACGCTGGGAACCCATCCTGTCTGCATATTTCCCTCAGTGGTATTCCCTCACTGAGTTGCTCACACATCTGCTTTGCGATGTCTGGGTCGTATGTGGACTGTCTGCCACCCTTGTTTTTGGGCGCGGCCTGCTTTGTGGGTTTGTCTGTCTTGTCTGTCACGGTCTTCCTTCCACGCGATATTTCAGCGCATTGGATTGAAGTGTAACTCGGAGTTGTGTTTCCGTCATGCCGGGGTTTTTGGTGCGCGGATCAGCCTTCGTCGTGCAGGATTCTCATGCGGCGCTGCTTGGCCAGTTGCAGGCACTCGTGCCCGTCCTTTCGGTCGCGCCATGTTCCGGTGACGATCAGGACTCCACCATCCAGCCCAAGCAAGGCGGAAGGGTCGATGACTGGCACCCACATCAATGGGTGAATCCCTACCTTGTTGGCCAGTGCTTTGGCCTGATCGTAGTTTCCGGCGAGGATTCGGAACCTCACGCGCTGGGCAGTGTCAGCCATCCGACCTCCGGCACTGGGATTGTCTCGTCCATGGTCACATGAACTTCGATGGCCAGCCTTTGGTTCACGTCTTCGATTCTTTGGGCGGCCTCCAAGATCCGCTTCAGGTCTTGCAGCGTGAACCAGCCTTCAAGGTAGGTCTTGCTGACGTGGTACATCTCGATCTTGCGTTCAGTCATTCATTTCTCTCCAGTGGGATGTCTCGCCAGAGGCCAATCACCATTTTGAACATATCGCCGACCGCATCTCCACCACTTGGATCTTCCCAGAATTGCTGCAGCACGCGCACAGTGCGGTGGGCGGCGTATTCGTGCGTGCTGTTCTCAGGGTCAAATTCTTGGCGCTCGACGAACCTCAGGTGCAGGGTTGGTATTGGAGTCATTCGTGGCTGCTCCCCAGAATGCGGTGCTCGGCCCATTTGCGCCACGACTTGAGTTCCTTGTTCTCGGTCTCCAGTCGGTCGATCTTGCTCTGCATGTTCTTCATGCGGCTCATGGCCTGATCAATCCACTCTTTGACCTCTGTGGGCATGGCGAAGGTTTCCTCCTGCTTTTTTGGGGCCGTGGAGGCCTTTTTGGTGGGGGTTGGTGCCTTGGCCTTGGTTGATGCTTTTACGGCCTTTGCTGGCGCTTTTTTGGCGGTTGCCATAGGATTCTCCGGTTGGTTAACGATTTCGAAGAGCCACACGCCAGTCAATGTCGCGTGCTCCGATGCCTTTTTTGTACTCTGACAGGCTGATGTTCCGTGCGCCTTCCATGTAGAGGGCTTTGCACTCAGCCATGCCAGCCTTTTTGGTGGCGCAGGCGCTGCTGAGACGGTTGCCGCTCATTGGGCTTGTCCAGTGGACGGTAAATGCTGGTGCGTTCATAGTGGTGACTCCGGTGCTTCGCTGAGACGTTTTTGCTGATAGGCGCGTTCTTGGGCTGGAGTCCATGGGACTGGGCCTCCGGGTGGTGGGAAGGGCCAGTTCATGCCTTGTCCCTCCTCCAGTAGATGAACACCCCTGTGCCGGGGCGGGTGGTTCTGGCCAGCCGAGGGTTGCTGAGCCCCCCCGACAGGTAGAACTCAGCTTTAATGATCTTGGTGTACCCGGTCACAGCAGTTCCTCCGGGATTTCTATCTCTTCGCCCAGCTTAGACTCAACGTAGCATCGCATGGCTGCGATTAGGGGTGTTGAGCCGTAACCAAAAGCCTCGGCCTCGTCGCGGATCGGAGCAGGCGTCCATGCGGCCCACTCAACACGACTCGATGCAAATTCCCGATTTGTGCTGATTTCTTCCCGCTCAATGATCGGCCCGCCTTGTGCCCAGAACCCTGAAGGTGAGTAGCAGGCCCCGGCTTCCTTGGCCCAATCGACCCAGAAAATATCCTCTTCGCCATTGGCTTTCGCCACCGCCCAATCAAGTGCGGCTCCTGTCAGTTCAGATGTTTTGATTTTCATGCTTCCACCATTGCCTTGCGTGCGTCCATTTTGGTGTTGACTTCAAACTGCTTGCTTGCGCAGCACTTGATGCAGCGGTATTGCGATGGCTCAGTCTTGAACTCATTCCAGTTGACCGAAAACGGTGTGCGAATGAGGCTACGACCGCATGCTGTTTTTGCAGCCATGCCGGATGGGCCTTTATTGAGGTGGGTGACGCGCATTTGAGACTCCTGTAATCCCTGCTAATCTTGCAGTGCTTGAATTCTAACACGAAATTAGAGAAGCATGGAATATAGGGACAAACCCTAATGCTCTACTGGAGTCCGACTCCACGCTGGGCCGATGGTCTGGCCCGGCTGTAGATGGTGAATTGCTTGCGTGCATCCGTCCCGGTGCCTGCTGAGTTCTTTTTCATGGTCTCAGAAAACAGGAAGTCTCTGTCGTTCAGGATGCTGCTGCCATAGTTGCGCCAGTCGAATGCGTTGCCCCGGGACTTCGGCGTGCCGTCTTCCCATGTGGGGAGGTAGGCGTTGGGGCTTCCTTCTGGGGGCGGTAGAGGCTTTCCTGTGGCTGCCACGCGCAGGAAAATCTTGCCGTCCTTGCCTTTGTCCTTCTTGAGCACCTTGATGTGGCCATCCTCCAGTAGCAGCTTGCGGATCTGGACTCCAGACACGGCGAACTTCTGCATGAGCACGTTTTCCACGGTGCGGTGGGACTTTGGCTTGGATGTGATGTAGTCGATGTAGAACTGCTTGGCTTCGTGGATCATGTGTTCTTCTCCTTGAGTTTTACCGGGAATGGGATGACTTGCGCTGGCTGCGGCGGTTTTGGTTTGAACTTGCGATAGTTGCAACAGTCACAGGGCTTGTACTCATAGTCGCATTGCTTTTCGATATCGCATGTTTCGCAGTGTCCGTTCATGTGTTCTTCTCCTTGAGTTTGGCTTCTGCCCATCGTGCGCCAACCCAGAATGTTTTCCCAAGGTCAAGCTCAGCATGGCTTTTCGTATCTTCAAGTCTGGTCACAGATTTCAATTCCTCATCCGTCAGCCCAACCCATTCCCGCTGTGCTTTCAGTTGTTGGATTTCTGCCATGTGCTCACGCAATGACTCTTGCGTAGCCTCCAGCAAAGACCAGTCTCGACCATCTTGCACAGGTGCTGCGGAAGTTGGGTGCGTGTAGAGCATCCCTGTAAAGCCTTTGGGCAAATTGGATTTCGCAATCTCACCTTCATACACGACAAGTGCAGGAGCCTGCACAGGTGCTGCGGGGACTGCCTTCTCTAGTGGCCCAATGTCTTTCTCGTACTTGGCAATCCACATTTCACTGCGGCGCTTTTCCTTCTCGTACATATCCTTCCAGTCAACATCCTGCACAGGAGCTGGCTGTGCTGCGTTCTTCTCCTTTAGCTTGGCCTCAATAGCTCGGGCATAGTGAACAAAAGGTTGGTTTTGTAGACTTGCGTTTTTACCGTTATCTTCAAGCATTGCCTTTTCCCAAATACTTAAACGCTCTGAATTATTCAGACCGACCCATTGCCGCTGTGCTGCGGGTGGAGTGGTGTGAGTCCTTGCAAACCTAACACCAGCATGGAAAGCGGCATAGTTGTCAGATTGCTCTGCCGCAATTTCAACGTCATCAGGCTCCTGCACAGGTGCTGGCTGTTCCAGTCTTGCTCGGATGGCGGCATGGATGCTCAAGCCTTCTTCATCAAAAGATGTCGGCAAATATGTCGATGTCTTTTCAATGAATGCCAGCGCCTGCTCCAGTAGTTGTTTGTCAGTCATTTGTTTCCTCTTGCTCGGATGGCGGTTAAGCATTCAACAAGATATGTCTCGTTGTTCCATAATCGGACTTGTTCAATCTTGCTTTCAATTATTTTTCCACACGCTTCACGCTCATCAGCACGAATAAGTTCAACAAGAGCATTAAGGCGCTCAAGCTGTGCTTCATTCCACTCTGTGTGTGCGCCGTAAACCTCACGCGCCATCTCTAAGGTGTCTCTCATGCTTCACCTCGGCATTGTTGTCGCTGTTTAGTTGTGTAGTCAGGATGGAACGATGCCAGTGAGCAGTCCACACGATGCATTCGTGGATTGGCAGACAGCAGGTCTACCATGAGTATGGCTAGACAAATAACACCCAGCGCTGCAGCCACAACAGCCAACACCTCAAGAAGTTTGTTCATGTCACTGCCTTTGTGAGGGGATGCGGTCGCGAATGCGCTCTGCCAGTTCTGTGTGGCCGTCTGTCTCTGCCAGCTTGGCGCACTCTTCACGCTCGATGAAGATGGCCTGCTTGGTTGTCTCGATTGCCACGGTCATGATTTCTGCTTTGCCCAGCGCCAGCGCCTCGTCGAACTCTTGTTGGGTGTAGAACTTCACGGCATTGTTGTCACCCAACAATTGGCGTGCAAGTTGGCTCAGTTCTTTTTTCTCGGTCATGATGGTTTTCTTTCAATGTGTTTGGCCAGAAGCCATTTGTCGCCCAGACGTTGGACGGAGCGCACCCACTGGTGCCTGTTGTGCTTGTTTGTGCTTGGAGGCACATACGGCACGTTGAAAAGATTTTGCGCCCTGCGCACGAGTTCACGAGTGGTCATAGCCATGCTCCTTCATGAATGCTTCTTTGGCGGCGACGATTTGATCACGCACCTCTGGATGATCAACCATGAGAACGATCAATCGACTGGTGGCTTTGAACTGCTGCTGCCACTTGAGTGCAGAGCCAGTGGCCAGCACTGCCCAGCAGAATAGGGCCACCTCGGTGAATGTGAATTCAATCATGCTTCCTCCAATACGGACACCACGGTCTGCAAAGCCATGATCAGTTCGTTGGCTTGCTCTTTAGTCAGGGTGACGTGGCATGTGCTGTGGCGCGTGGTCAGGTGCAGCCAAACATCCTCGTCGAAGGTGTCTACGCGCACGCTGTTAAACACGGATGTGGTGTTGATCACGATTGATTCTTCCATGATGTTCTCCTGAAGGAGCCGAAGCCCCGGTTGATTTATCGGCTGGTGGTCTTGATGGAGAACACAGCGGTGGTCTTGGTGAACTTGGCGTAGGTCTCTTCGCCGAAGGCCTCAACGAACGCAGCCTTGTCAAAGATAGTGCGGTCGGTCTCGGTGTATGTGCATTTGAACAATGCGCCTTCGAAGACCTTGGTGTCGCCTTTGCTGGCGATGTCTTTCATGGCGTCCTTGATGGCGTCGGCTTGCTTGGTCAGGGTGGCGATCTGGGCCAACAGGGTGCCGAGTTCGTCAGCGGAAGAAGGGGAAGTTGTGATGGTGGTCATTTGGTAATCCTTGATAAAACCTGCAACGCTGCAGTGATTGGAATTCTAACACGAAGTTAGAGGATCAGGTAAAGGGGGTGCGCAAAATATTTTTCTAGGTGGTTTCCCTAAGTGGTGGAGTCCGACTCCAGCAGGCGCTGGATGGTCACGTTTAAGGCGTCCAGTTCGTCCATTTTGGCAATGGCCCATGCCCGGCGCTGGCCATGCCAGCCCATGAGAGAGCCTTGATGGCAGGACTTGCACAGGGCCACGCAGGTGTACTGGCGGTGCTGCTTGATGTGGTGGGCGTCACTTGGGCCGGGGGCGTCACAGACGCTGCAGGGCAGTTCTTTCACCAGCGCCAGATGGCGGCGCTCTTTGGCGGTCAGCTTGTTGTTCATCCCAGTCGATCCATGGTGCGATTGGAGGCCTCCAGAGAGCGCCAGACGTCCACCCGGGCCTGTGCTGCCACCAGACCCCACCGGAGGGCTTCTGCGGCCTCTGTAGCGGCTGCAATGCCCTTGAGCAACTCCACGTACTCCACGTCGGCATAGGCTTCCATTTCGGCGGCTGCAGCGGTCTTGACTCCGTTGGCCATGGCCGTCTTCATGAGCATGGACTTCTTGCTCTTGCGGAACTCTTCCAAGTAGGTCAGGTGGCCTTTGGCTTGGGCGTACTTCTGGCCGTGACTGTAGATGTAGTCCACGGCATCGTTGATGTCTTTTTGCGAGACTGTCATTTGGCTTCCTTCAGAATTGTGCCGATGATGGCGCTGCATCGAAAGCACTGGTACATGTAGTGGTTCGGCGTGCGGTACTTGATGCCGAAGTTGCTCGGCTCCCAGCGGTGTTTGCAGTTCATGTTCCGCTCCCGTGTTTTGCGATCAGTGCTGCATCAGCCAGTGCTTGGCCCTTGGCTTTCTTGTGGAGTGCCGCCCACTTTGGCCACAGTTGCATGGCACGCGCCCGGGCGGCATCTTTGTCGGCGCCAATCAGGCCTGCGGTCTTCTTCCATGCCTGAGGCGTCACCAGCGTATGCGGGATCGTCATGGCACCCAGAACACCCATAACGGTGCCCACGTTGTGGCCAAAGTTGAACGACGACGCCACGCCCTGCTTGGGCATGCTGTGGACAGCTTCGATGTACACATGGGTGCAGCAGGTCGACGCAATGAAGTCGGCCAGAGCAAACGCATTCACGCGAGTGGCAGAGCCGATCTTCACGGTGGGCATCTCTTCCCATTCAATGGGGTGGCCGTCTTCCAGCAAAACAATTGCGCCGGATGCGCCGGGGTCAATTCCTAGAATTCTCATTTTTTGCCTTTCAATTTGAAAAAATCACAGCGCTGCAGGATGAAGCGCGGCTGGGTTGATGGCCGACCGAATCGGTCTTTGATGGCGGTGCAATACTTCACCGCGAGGTGCTTGCATTCAAAGCACACACGGCGGTCATCCAGACCACCTTCACGGTCTCTGAACAGCATGTTTGTGGCCAGTTCGTATGCCTCGTTCTCGGGGCATCCTTCCTCAACGAACTTCTTGTACCGACGACGCCACGTCAGTTCTTCCATTTCTTCGGCTTCAGTCATACGAACCTCACGTCATGAGGAAGCGCTTTGCCGTCCAGCAGGTCATGGATGCGCTGCTCGGTCTTGCGATGGGCAATCACCAGCGTGCGCTCGGGGATCTGGGCGATCACGTCGCCATAGTCCTGCAAGATTCCACGGCAGGCTTGGATGCCTTTGCCGCTCAGTCTGAAGGGGTGGCCTTGGTTGTAGCGGTTCCCGGCCTCCCTGAGGGCATCCATGGCGTCCTCGATCAAGTTGTCGGGGTCTTCCACCACCTCCATGACGATGAAGGTCTCCATCATGTTCACGGCGTCAGATACCACCTTCCAGTCGTCCAGCTTGGGATCGGGATCGTTCTCCAGTGCGCGAAGTCCTTCCAGCATGCGAGTGAGTTGGTGGCGTCGACGGAACTCAGGTGTGGGCTTGTCTGGGCTGGCCAGCAGAACGTGCATGGCGTTGCATGTTGGTGTGCGCTTCATGCTTCCCTCGCTTTCAGCATGGCGTCTGCCATTGTGTAAGCCAATTCAGCGATCACTTCATCTGCTTCCTTTGGTGCTGAAATCATCATCCCCTGCATCGCCTTGGCCGCGAAGTAGTCGCGCAGATCAATCTGGTCTAACAATTGGTTTCCCAGTGGCTTTCCTTTTTGCTCTGTAAGCTCTTTGGTATGCGTTGTATTCATCTCGATTCCTTTCTTTCCATTGGTTAACTTTTTTGTCAGAACAGCTTTTGCAAATGCTTTTTCTTTTGACTTGCCCAGATCGTCCGTTGTCAACTGAAAATTTTGATTCGTGTTTTATAGATTTGCATGATGGGCAATGCTTGTGATCTTTTGGCATATCGCAATAGCTGTCACCTTCCATTGATGCGTGGCGCGTGTTGCAAGACAAACAAACGATAGACATTCGACCGTTTCTATAGTGTTGCAAACTTGCTACGGTTGATTTGCCATTTTTGGATCGCCAATTCATTTGCACTCCGCAATCTGGGCACAACATTTGTTCATTAACCATTTCATGCAATTGATCATGGCTAGGCACTTCTTTGCCGTGTCGTTTTGCGGTGGCTCGCATTTGCGAAAAACGGTAATGCTGATCACAAAGATGCTGGTTGCCTTGCTTGATAGTGGAATCCAAATTGCAGCGTGAACATTTCATACAATCCCTTTCATGGAATGACTACAGTGTATTGCTTTGCAATCTGTGTGTCAACGCTGGCCCGCCTGTGTTGTTGTTCATAGGATTCTCCCGGTGTGGTCTTGTGCGATCTTCTTGGCCAACTCCATGGCACGTTCATTGCGGCCCAGCTTGAAGGCGTAGAACATCTCTGTGACGTCTTCAATGCTGCCCTCAGGAATACTCACATTGCGATGCTGGAGTTCTGCAATCAAGTCGTCTGTCTCAATGTCTTCCATGTCTACATCGACATCGACCCATGCGTTGACGCTTACGGTGCGGCTCATGCTTCACCTCGCAGTTCAGCTTGCTGTGCGTCGTACTTTTCTTTCCAGTCCCGATAGCGCAACTGGCACTTTGCGCAATCGCACTCCCAGTTGTATTCATCGGGATCAGAGATGCCACCTTCCATCTTGATTGGTGCGCGGCCAAACTCGCTCATTGGTTTGTTGTTCATACCACTGCTCCTTGCTTGATCATGTTGACCAGCTTGTGGTCGGGATTGGTTTGCTGTGCCATGCGGAAGGCACGCCAGATCTGGCCATGCACCGAGCCACGCTTGTTGGTCTGTGCAGTTGCTGTGCCAATGGTCTTGTAGCCGAACGGGTTGCCAATCAACTTGCCGTTGCAGTCAAAGATGTAGTAGCGGTCAGGGTCAAAGTTCATCTCAATCTCCGGTAATACCCACAACGTCGTGGTGCTTGAATTCTAACATGGAATTAGAGTTCAGGTGAAATTTTTTTGGGGTCGAGTCGATCCCGTGGTCGGCCCTGCCCCCCCCTCTCAATCCTTTCACCCAAAGACCCCCCCTACCCCACGGCGGTGGAGTAAGGAAGGAGAAAGGTGCTTCACCCCCGATGAACGGGATCATCATGCTACGGATTGGATACCGTATGCCCCCGGCTTGATGATTCGACCAGCCGCACGGATTGTTCGGGAACTGCCCCCTAGCCCATGGACTTGATGATGATGACCGGGCTTGATTCCGGTTCAGCGACACACTACCAGTCGCCTGCGGTTGGATGGGCGTCCCCAGAGCCAACTCCATTTTCCTATCAGTACCTTCGCAGTGCGACCGCCGGGTCACTCCCTCGCCGCATTGAATGTTTCTGCACCGTACCTAGCGTGTCCTTCCACGCCGCATCATCATCAAGTCCACGGTTGCATACCGTGTCGCGGTTTCTCGGGTTCAGCCCCACTTGCGGCCATCAGCTAACGCGCCCTGACGGCTGGGTGTGAGATGTGTGTCCTTGAAGATGGTGGCCGGTGCTGATCTCCGGCTTATCGGTGCCTCGACTCTCGAACCGGATCAGGTCTGCTGCCGTGGCCACGGCCTGCCTGACGGAACGCATCAGCCTGCGCATTCACCATCTTCAAAGACACAAAAGAAAAAGCCGTTAAGACAGACCCCGGTGAGAAAACACCCCAGCTTTTTGGGCTGACGCGCTACCCCATTCGGGGTCGGGATCTGACTTAACGGCTTTCACTTGCTTGGGTTCTCACACCTAGCTGGGCGCATTATAAGCACAACTGGTCTGGGTGTGTCAACAATTTTTTGGCGGGAGCCGCCTTTTTTACGCGATGGTGTGGCTGGCCGTGTCACAGCCCTTTGGACTCACCTTCGCGCTGGCCGTCGCCCAGCGGCTCCCATGCGTGTAGGTTCGCGATTTTCTTCACCGTGAGCCACCAAGACAGCTTTTGCCCTTGGACTCTGCTACGCGACACGGCCTGCATGTTGTTGGCGACCCCACGCTTGGATGGGCGTTTAAGGGATACCGATTAGCTACCAGCCTCACCAACAAGGATGCGCCCTGTCCGGCCCCCCGGGAATCCCCAGAGGCAGGACGCATCCTTTTTGGCGCTGGTGTTTTCAGTCCACCAGCACGACCTTCATGAAGGGTCAGGAGTGTACAGCAGCTTTCTGCTTGCACTGCATGATCTTCGCCGTCACCGCAAACAGTCCCTTGGCCTTGTGGAGGTCATTGGCATCCCAGCCCATGGTGTCGGCCATAGCATAAGGCAATCCGGCAGACTTTGCAGCCTTCTCGCCCGTCTCGCTGGCGTCGTTGTCGGCGAAGCAGAACTTGCGCCCGGGGATCTGGTCGGCCACTTGGATCAGGTTCGAAGCACTGAAGCAAACCACCACAGACGCACCAGAACCGCTTGCACGCAGCGCTGCCTGCACGGACAGGCCCGTGGCATACCCTTCGACCAACCACGCCTCCTCGGCCCTTCTGTCGCCCATGAACAGCACAGCATTCTTGGCACGCATGCCGGGCAGCATCTTTTTCTCCCACTTGCGTTCGTCCATGTCCCAAAAAATCTGCTGGTAGCCCTGCAGCTTGTTGGTCACGACGTTGCGCATGGGCACCAGCAGCTTGCCGTCCAACACCAGCGCCTGAAGGTCAGGAAAGCCTTTGAGGTGCAGGTAGTCGTGCGTGGCCATCTTGGCCGAGCGCAAGGTGATGTCAGCCTTCTGTGCAGCGATGTCGTAGGAACGATTCTTCGCTGCAGCGGCTGTCTGGCGCTTGAGCATCCATTCCTGCTTTTCCTGCTCAGTCCATGGCTTGGCATTGGGATCTTCGTACCAGATTGTCCGAGCCTCGCCAGACCAATTGAACACCCAGCCGCGCTGGCCATCCCAAAAGAATGCGCCGTTGTCAGAGCGTGGCTTCTCCACGGTGCCAGTGCGACGGATCTTGTCGGAGGCGTACAGCTTGCTGGGGTCGATGTCGACACCGTGTGAGCGTGCAAAGTCGATGAAAGTGGTCATTTGTATGCCCTCCCCGGCTTTTCGACGATGTAGCGACCAGTGGTTTTGTCCCACTTGCAGGTCAGGTCAAATTCATCGATTAACTGCTCGAAGGTTGCCAACCCGTACTCAAGGTTCTCGATGTACGCTCCCGAGATCTCGGCTGGCTGACCTGATCGGCGAACCGACTCCAACGCTCTTGTGATCGCATTGAGGTGATAGTTGTCTGCCCACTTGTTGATCTCTTCAATGGTAAACCATGCTCGATTATTCATCGTCGTCCTCCGCTTCGGTGTGCTCGTTGATCAACTGCATTTTGATGACCTCCAGAACGCCCAGAACGGTCACCACAGGCATCGTCTCGTGGTACTTGTAGATCACGTCAAGAATCTCGTCCGTGAGGCCTTGTGCGAGTTTGAGTGGAGTCATGCCTCACCCCTTGCTCGGATGGCGGCGTGGTAAGCCGCTGTGCCTTTAGCCCAGCCCTCTTGATAGGCTTCCCCCCATGAACTGGCTCCAACGGGGGCCAATACATCTTCGTGATCGTGCAACGCAAGACATGCCTCACGCTCTGCTGCAGCGACAAGGGCAGCGAAGCGCTCAATCCTTGGAATGTCATTGTCATAGATTATCTCGACGCCGAATGCCTCCCGCGCACTGCGGATGATGTCTTCGCGGCTCATGCCTCACCCCTTGCTGCTTTGTACTGGTCGTACCACTTCGTGAACACTGGCCAGACGGGGTCACCCTCGACTGGCTCATAGATCTGCGTGCATGCACGGTCGGTGAAGAACGTGGGGCCGCAGTATGGATGGAACTCCATCATGATGTAGCGGTTGCCAACATGGAATCTCTTCCATGGGCTGGTGCAGACAATGCCGTTTCCAATGCGTGTGCAAGTCATTTCTGCATCCCCTTCTTCCACGCCATGTTCAGTTGCGTGATCTTGTTGTACGTGTGACGGGAAATCTCAACTGCGGGTGCCGTTGAGAAGCGCCACATGGGGTCTTGGCCAGTAATTTTCTTGAACAGGTGGTAAGCCCTGCCCTGCTGCTTTTCAGGGGCGCTGTGGATCTTTGCGTAGGCCACAAGCTGGTGCCACAGGTTCTCGGCGTTGCTGGCCAGCACCTTTTTGTTCTTGCCCTCGCCGATGGTGATTTCCTGCATGTGGCCGGGTAGCGCCTCAGACACACTCTGGCTCACCTTTTCGTAGCCGCATGCCATGCAGCGCTTGTGGAACGGGGTGTAGCCGCACTTGGGGCACCCACGCACCTCGACCTCTTCGTCCTTGCGGATCTTCTTGTCCAGCTTCTCGCCGTCGTCCAGCTTTTCCAGACCGTTGAAAAACACGTCGGTGAAGTCCTCAGCGAAGCGGATGATGTTGCCGCTGAAGTCGAGCAGGTAACAGTCCTTCTTCCCGGTGGAGGGCGACGAGCGCAAACCACGGCCCCACATCTGGATGGCGGTGGACAGCGACTTACGAAGGGGACGTGCATCGCACACACAGCCCACGTCAGGTACGTCAAAACCCTTTGCAAGAGCCTCCACGCTGATCAGGACACGGATGTAGCTGTCGGGGCGACGGTAGTCCTCCAGCAGGGCTTCACGCTCCTTGGCGGTGGTCTCAGACGTGAACACAGCGGCCATGACGCCTTGGTTGATGAACTGCTGGGCCAACTCCTCGCAGTGCTTGATCGTGGAGCCAAACACGATGGTCTTGCGGTTCTCGGCGAACTTCAGCCACTCAGTGACCACGTCCCCCACGATGTCCATGCCGCGCTCTTCTGCAGCCTTGTCCGTCCACTCACCGCCAGCGGTGGCAGCGCCTGTCATGTCGGGCTTCGTGCAAGAGAAGATACGCATGGGCACCAGCACACCGGACTCGGTCAGGTCGTGCATCGTGGTGGCGTTGATCAGGTTCGTGAAGATCTTTCCGAGACCCACCGAGAACGGAGTCGCAGACAGTCCGATCACAGCCGCCTGAGTGTTCTGGGCGAACTCAGTCCAGACCTTCATCTGGGTGTGCGCCTCGTCGACCACCAGAACGTCAAGCTGTGGCCAGTATTCACGCTTGGCAATTGTCTGAGCGGATGCGATCTGCAGCAACTGCTCGGGCTGGCGACGCCAGTGATTTGCTTGGATCACGCCATGCTCACGCAGGCCATACCCGTCGGCTGCAGCAGAGGTCTGGTTGATCAGCGTGGTGCGATCACACAGGAACACGGCACGTTTGCCCTTTTGCATGGCCT
>Ga0228703_1000170_pt1 | contig 53440 bp, 54 predicted proteins | sample McNCre217_Aug_MG_3_FD_178020 | JGI IMG/M metagenome (GOLD analysis project Ga0228703, IMG submission 178020) | Freshwater microbial communities from McNutts Creek, Athens, Georgia, United States - 29-17_Aug_MG | ecosystem: Environmental > Aquatic > Freshwater > Creek | place: USA: Georgia...
GAGCATTACGCATGCGTTCTTGAGCACGCCGCATCTTAGATGCGGCGACCATTTCCATCGCCTTTGTGATCTTGCGCGTATTTTGTACGCTCTTGATCTTTGTCCGTATCTCTTTAGTTCCGGCCATGTCGGCTCTCCTCGCTTCTTATATTAAAAAGAAGCTGAACGTTTAAAGTCCTCGATTGCAGCGCGCAATGCGGCTTCATCTTCTTTCGAGAGATCCTTAGTATCTTCAATACGACCAACTAAATCGGCATACTTGCTCTTAAGGTGATCATGCAAACCTTTTTCGAAGGCCAATACATTCTTCACATCAAGCTCATCTAGGTAACCGTTGTTCGCTGCATACAATGACGCTGCCAATTGCCATACTTGCAAAGGCATGTACTGTGCTTGCTTTAACAACTCTGTAACACGACGGCCACGCTCTAACTGTTTACGAGTTGCCTCGTCCAAGTCAGACGCAAACTGAGCAAACGCTGCCAATTCACGATATTGCGCTAAGTCGGTACGAATACCACCAGATAGTTTCTTAATAACTTTAGTCTGAGCAGCACCACCCACACGAGAAACAGAAATACCCGCGTTAATCGCAGGACGAATACCCGCGTTAAACAAGTCTGTTTCCAAGAAGATTTGACCGTCAGTAATAGAAATTACGTTTGTTGGAACGAAAGCAGAAACGTCACCCGCTTGAGTTTCAATAACTGGCAAAGCTGTCAAAGAACCTGTTTTACCTTTTACAGCACCGTTTGTAAATTTCTCAACATACACATCGTTAACACGAGCAGCACGCTCAAGCAAACGTGAGTGCAAATAGAATACGTCGCCAGGGTAAGCTTCACGTCCTGGTGGACGACGCAACAATAAAGAAACTTGACGATACGCCCAAGCTTGCTTTGTTAAGTCATCATAAACAATCAACGCATCTTCACCGCGATCGCGGAAGTATTCGCCCATTGTGCAACCAGCGTATGCTGACAAATATTGCATCGCTGCAGATTCAGATGCTGATGCAGCCACAACAACTGTGAACTCCATCGCGCCATGCTCTTCAAGTTTACGCACAACGTTTGCAATTGTTGAAGCCTTTTGGCCAATCGCTACGTATACGCAATAAACGCCTTTACCTTTTTGGTTAATGATCGCGTCAACCGCAACAGCTGTTTTACCTGTTTGACGGTCGCCAATGATCAACTCACGCTGACCACGACCAATAGGTACCATCGCATCAATTGATTTCAAACCAGTTTGAACTGGCTGGCTAACAGATTGACGATCAATAACACCTGGCGCAACTTTTTCAATAACGTCTGTAAGTTTTGCGTTAATTGGACCTTTGCCATCAATCGGCTGACCCAACGCATTAACTACACGACCTAATAATTCTGGGCCAACAGGAACTTCAAGAATACGGCCAGTACATTTAACTGGGTCGCCTTCACTGATGTGCTCGTATTCACCCAAAATAACAGCACCAACAGAATCACGCTCTAAGTTAAGCGCAAGACCTAATGTGTTGTTTGGGAATTCAAGCATCTCACCTTGCATAACGCCTGAAAGGCCATGCACACGGCAGATACCGTCTGTAACGGAAATAACAGTACCTTGATTACGGACTTCGGCGCCAGCGCCTACACCGCTAATTCGGCTTTTGATCAGTTCACTGATCTCTGATGGATTGAGTTGCATTTGCTTACTCCTGGGATCTTATTCGTTTATGCGCTAAGAGCGGCTTGCATCGAAACTAAGCGAGCTTTTACTGAAGTGTCCAACACTTCATCGCCAACTTGTACGCACACTCCGCCAATCAATTCTGGGTCCACAGTAACTGTAGGACGTAATTCTTTTCCACCAAAGCGCTTCTTCAATACAGATAACAAAGCTTTTAATTCCTCACCTTGTAGCGGGAATGCACTTGTAATTTGAACTTCAGCAGCGCCTTCTTGAGCATTTTTCAAAGCTGTAAATTGAGCAGAAATCTCAGGCAACGCAAGTAAGCGATGATTCTGAGTTAATACTTCCACAAAGTTTTTCACAACATCTGAAGGTTTGGCTTTAATACCACCCAACAAAATCTCCAACAAATTAGCTGCAGATAATTTTGGATTGCTAGCAACCGCTAATAACTCTGGGTTGCTTGCTACTTGAGCCAACTCTTCCAATTGCTCTGCCCACGCAGCTAAATCTGCTGGCTTTGCACTTCGAAAAAGAGCTTCAGCGTAAGGGCGGGCAATGGTGGCTAAATCGGCCATATCAGAGCTCTGCCTTTAACTGATCTAACAAACCTGCGTGCACTTTTGCATCCACTTCGCGACGCAAAATTTGCTCAGCGCCCTTAACAGCAAGTGTTGCAACTTCTGCACGTAGCGCATCTCTTGCACGAGATACTTGTTGCTCGGCTTCAGCTTTTGCCTGCGCAATAATGCGGGCAGCTTCAGCTTGCGCATTCGCTTTAATTTCTTCTGCAGATAATTGTGCGCGCTTTTCAGCATCAGCAATACGCTGACTACCTTCATTGCGGGCTTCTGATAACGCTTGTTCAGCGCGTTTTTTTGCAGACTCAAGATCAGCTTTACCACGCTCGGCGGCAGCTAAACCATCAGCCACTTTAGTGGCACGCTCGTCTAAAGCTTTTACCAATGGTGGCCAAACAAACTTGGCAACTACCCACCATAGGATAAAGAAGACGACCATCTGCGCGAATAGGGTCGCGTTTAGGTTCACAGCTAGTTCCTTTCGGTCACGATGACAAATACTCACGGGCGCACAATTTGCACCCGTCAATAACTACGCAAATTACTTGATAACTGCTAACAATGGGTTTGCGAAAGCAAACAACATCGCAACACCAACACCGATCAAGAACGCAGCGTCAATCAAACCAGCCAACAAGAACATTTTAGTTTGAAGTGGTTCCATCAATTCTGGTTGACGTGCACACGCTTCAATGTACTTACCACCCATCAATGCGATACCTAAACAGGCACCGATAGCGCCCAAACCGATAATGATGCCAATACCGATTGCTGTCAGACCTTGAACTTGTGCTAGAAATGCTTGCATGTTGACTCCTAAATAAAAAAACAGTTGGTAAAAAAATTAGTGGTGACTATGCGCTTGCCCGATGTAAACCAAAGTCAACATCATGAAAATAAAGGCCTGCAACAAAATAACCAAAATGTGGAAAATAGCCCAGGCTGCACCGGCAATAACATGACCAACGAAGCCTAAGAAAGATAAGTCGACACCAAATTGCCAGATGCCGCCTAACAGAGCAATTAGCAAGAACACTAATTCGCCTGCATACATGTTGCCGAAAAGTCGCATACCCAATGACACGGCTTTAGCAATAAATTCAATAATGTTTAAAACAAGATTAAATGGCGCTAAGTACCACTTTGCGCCAAATGGGGCAGAAAGTAACTCGTGCACAAAACCGCCCACACCTTTAGCTTTGAAGCTATAAAAAATCATAAGCACTAATACAGACATAGACATGCCCAATGTGCCATTCAAATCTGTTGTTGGAACTAACTTGTGGTGCGGAACATGCACGCCACCAAAATTAGCCAAGAAACCATTCACACCGTGCACCCAATCTACAGGCACCAAGTCTAGTGTGTTTAACAAGATAATCCAGCAAAACACAAAAAGCGCTAACGGAGCGATAAAGCTACGGTCGCCATGAACAATGCTCTTAGATTGAGTTTCTACCAACTCAACCAACATTTCCACCATTGCTTGGAAACGACCAGGAACACCTGCTGTTGCTCTGCGTGCAGCAAATAGCAAAAAGCCAACAACAATTAGCCCCATTAATAGAGACCAAAATACTGTATCTAAGTTAATAACTGAAAAATCAACAATAGCTTCTTGCTTAGCATGCAAAGTATTTAAATTTTGCAAATGCTCCGCAATATATTCAGTAGGTGTTAGGACTTGTGCGCCGCCTGCTACTTCTGTTGACATCGTTAACTTCCCTCTATCCTTATCTAGCTCTTGTCACTTAAGCATCCACGCTAACCAATAACACTTTAACGCCAATACATAAGTTAACAACAGCGGAAACCAAACTAATCCAGGGTAAAAAACTACCACCAGAATGAACATTGCAACCGTTGCAATGATCTTTAATAACTCGCCAGTCACAAGCGCCAAAATTGAGGCTCCTGCAACATTTACACCGCCTGTCATGACCCGCGTTCGCAAAGCGAACAATAGGGCAGGCACCAAAGCAGCCAACCCTCCAAGTACAGCCGATATGGCCGGAGAGTCTAGGCTAAACGGCTTACCCTTTGCTGACCAAGCTATGCCGGACACCAAAGTTACAACCACCTGCATCAACAAAATCCGTCTAATAGTTACTCTGCTAGGTTTTAGAGCATTGGCCCCCAAAAGGCTCTCTAATTCCGTTCTAGATAACGGCTTTTTAAACTCTTCAGAGTCTTCTAAGTCATTATCCCAGCTAGTATTTTTTATAACCGACGTCTTTGCTTGCTCATCTGTGACAAAGCTCGAAGATTTTACAGAATTCACCATGTTGGGGTCAATGCAATTCAGAAAAAATACCGATTAATCCAGCCCTAAACGCTTAAAAAATGCATCTAACTCATCAAATTGGCTGAATTTGATCTTAATTTCGCCACCTTTACGCTTTTCTTTAATTTCAACAGCCAAATTTAAGGCATCAGATAAACGCTCTTGAATACTTTTTAAGTCAGGATCAACTTTTACTGGCGTTTTAACTTTTGCCGGCCCAGCCTTACCAAGAGCAAACTGAGTGGCCATCTTCTCAGCATCCCGAACAGAAAGTCCTTGGGCGGCTATCTTTTGAGCTAGCCCAACTTGGGCTGCTGGCTGAAGTGGCACCAACGCTCTAGCGTGCCCCATGTCCAACTCACCCTTTGCTAACATCGCTTGCACAGGCTTAGCTAGTTGCATTAGGCGCAATAAATTACTAACCGCGCTTCTAGACTTCCCAACCGCTTGGGCCGCTTTGTCATGGGTATATGAAAACTCTTCAATTAACCTCGCAAGCCCTTGAGCTTCCTCAATCGGGTTTAAATCTTCCCGCTGCATATTCTCAATAAGAGCCATGGCTGCGGTAGCCTGATCATTAGCCTCTTTAATTAAAACAGGAACTTCCGTTAAACCCGCAAGCGTAGCCGCCCTAAAGCGGCGCTCGCCCGCAATAATTTCATATTTTCCAGGGGAAACAAGGCGAACCAAAAGGGGTTGCATAATCCCTTGCTCTTTAATACTTTCAGCCAACTCCATCAAAGCGGCATCAGCCATATTTTTTCTTGGCTGATACTTGCCCGCCTGCAATGCCGATAGCTTTAATGTCGCCACGCCTGCGCTTTGCGAACCGGCCTTCTCATTCGCTCCCAACAAAGCCTCTAACCCACGGCCCAGGCCCTTTTTCTTAATTGCATTCATAACGTACCTTCATTACATTGTTTTAACGCGCTCAATCATTTCCGCCCCAAACTGGACATATGCTTGGGCGCCACGCGAGTTTTTATCAAAAGTTACACCAGGCATCCCATAAGAGGGCGCCTCAGCTAAACGTACATTTCTTGGAATAATTGTTTGAAATACCTTATCGCCAAAGTGCGCAATTAACTGCTCTGACACTTGTTGCTGCAGAGTCGTCCTTGGGTCAAACATAACGCGCAATAAACCAATAATTGTTAAATTAGGATTTAAATTAGCATGCACTTGCTTAATCGTATTAACCAAGTCAGATAAGCCTTCTAGAGCGAAATACTCGCACTGCATTGGCACAATTACGCCATTAGCGGCACATAATCCATTCAAGGTTAAAAGCGATAGGGCAGGCGGGCAATCAATTAAAACAAAGTCGTAATTACCATCAACCTTATTTAAAGCTTGCTTCAAACGCTCTTCGCGCGTTTCCATCTCGACAAGCTCAACCTCCGCACCAGCTAATTCGCGGTTAGCGGGCAGAACATCGTAGCCGCCTGTCTCTGACTTAACTTTAACTGAGGAGATATCAGCCATACCAATTAACACGTGATAAACACTCTGGGATAAAGACATTTTGTCGATACCAGAGCCCATCGTCGCGTTGCCCTGAGGGTCTAAGTCCACCACTAAAACGCGTTGATTTTGCGCAGCCAATCCAGCAGCCAAATTAACTGTTGTGGTCGTTTTTCCAACGCCACCCTTTTGATTTGCCACGCAAAAAATTTTAGCCATTATTTTTATAAGTTAAATTGGTTAGGAATGGGATTCTCTCACGGCAGCTAACTTAAAAAGTCGCCTCTGTGCATCTAACCCCGGAATGTGTAACTGATGATTTGCCTGAATTTCCCAATTATTAGGAATGGTTTTTAAATCCTCATCTAATAATTTAGCCTTCATAGCCCATACGACACCACCCTTGGTCAACATGGGTTCAGACAAATGAATAAATTTACCAAAATCAGAAAAAGCCCTTGAAATACAACAGCTTATAGATTTATTAAGTGGTTTTGAGGTATCTTCAATGCGCCCCGAACAAACAACAGCATTTTTTAAGTTTTGACGCATAACGATATGCTCTAAAAAAACTGTTTTCTTTTGCACAGCTTCCATTAAATAGACTGTCCAAGATGGTCTACAAATGGCAATAGGTAACCCTGGCAAACCACCACCAGTTCCTAGGTCTGCGATGCTAAAATTTCCCCCATCAGAAAAATTTTCTTTAACAAAATCATCAAGATAGGGCAAAACTGCCAAAGAATCTAATAGATGTAAAGACATCGACTCTTCTAAAGAATGGATGGCGGAAAGGTTGTGTGTTTTATTCCAACGCTGGAATTCGGTGATATAACTTAATAAACCATCCAGCACTGAATCATCAAGTATTAAGTTAAGCTGATCTACACCTTTTTTTAAGATTAACCTAAGGTGCTCTACTGAGGAGGTCTCCATTAATTCACTTCAGCTGGGCGACGACCCAGTCCCTTTTTTAAATGAATTAATAGCAAAGAAATCGCCGCAGGGGTCACGCCAGATATTCTTGAGGCCTGGCCGAGTGTTGAAGGTTTGTGAAGGTTAAGCTTTTGGCGAACCTCCATCGACAAACCAAGTACCTGCGAATAATCTAAAGACTGAGAAAGCTCCATGTCTTCATAATATGAATGACGAGCAATCTCTACTGCCTGACGATCAATATAGCCTTGATATTTAATACTTATTTCAACTTGTTCAGCAATTTGATCATTTAAAACAATATCTTCTGCCAGTGTTTCTGGAGCCCAACGACCGCCCAATGCACCCATTAAATGAGCATAAGTTAGAGAAGGGCGGCGTAATAAATCAGCTAAATTGTATTCGTGGGTTATAACTTGACCCAATAATTCCATTGAATCATTAGCATCTAAAACCTTCGGATTAACCCAAGTTGTTTTTAATCTTTCTGTTTCACGTGAAACAGCATCTTGTTTTCTACAGAAAAAGTCCCAACGACGATCATCTACCAAGCCTAACTCGCGCCCAATCTCTGTTAAACGAGTATCGGCGTTGTCCTCACGCAAGCTCAGCCTATATTCGGCTCGGCTTGTAAACATGCGGTAGGGCTCTTGCACCCCTCTTGTAATCAAATCATCTACCAAAACACCAAGATAGGCTTGATCTCGCTTTGGATACCAAGCGGGTCGCCCTTGAGCGCTTAACGCTGCATTAATGCCCGCCAATAAACCTTGGGCGGCCGCCTCTTCATATCCAGTAGTGCCATTAATTTGTCCAGCAAAGAACAAGCCGCTAATAACCTTCGTTTCAAGGCTAGGATTTAATCCCCTAGGGTCAAAATAATCATACTCAATCGCATAGCCGGGGCGCACGATCATGGCATTTTCTAAACCGCGAATGCTGCGCACCAAGTCCCATTGAACATCAAAGGGCAAACTGGTAGAAATTCCGTTAGGGTAAAACTCATTCGTCGTAAGACCTTCTGGCTCTAAAAATATCTGATGACTATCTTTTCCAGAAAAACGATGTATCTTGTCTTCGATTGATGGGCAGTATCTTGGCCCAACGCCCTCTATAACACCTGTATACATAGGTGAGCGATCAAGCCCCCCACGAATAATGTCGTGAGTTTTGCTATTAGTATGGGTAATCCAACAGGGAAGCTGTTGAGGATGATGCTCTGGTCGGCCCAAATAAGAAAACACAGGAAGCGGGTCTAAGTCTCCCGGCTGCTCTTGCATGACAGAAAAATCAATCGTTCGTCCGTCAATCCGCGGAGGTGTTCCTGTTTTTAATCGGCCCTGAGGTAACTTTAACTCTTTTAACCTTGCCGATAAACGGACAGCCGCAGGGTCACCAGCACGACCGCCAGAGTGATTATCTAGGCCAACGTGAATTTTGCCATCTAAAAAAGTTCCAGCAGTCAGAACGACCTTGTCGGCCATGAATCTAAGACCAAGCTGAGTTACGGCGCCACAGACCTTATCTCCAACAACAATTAAATCATCCACAGCAGCTTGGAATATAGTCAGATTTTCTTGGTTCTCAAGCAAATCTCGCATGGCCGCTTTATATAAAACCCGGTCAGCTTGCGCACGAGTTGCCCGCACCGCGGGTCCTTTGCTTGAATTTAATATACGGAACTGAATACCTGCTCGATCCGTCACCTGAGCCATCGCACCGCCCATGGCATCAATCTCTTTAACTAGATGGCCTTTGCCAATACCACCAATTGAGGGGTTGCAACTCATTGCCCCCAAAGTTTCAATACTGTGAGTCAAAAGAAGGGTGCGACAACCCATGCGAGATGCGGCTAATGCAGCTTCGCACCCGGCGTGTCCACCACCAATTACTATGACGTTAAATTTATCTGGAAAATCCATTGAAAAATACCTAGCTAGGGCGGCGATGATATCACCCCCTAGAAAACAGCTCAATCTTTAAAACGTTATTTATTGTGTTTCACGTGAAACAACAGCTTACCGAAGAACCCAATAAGAAATCGCATCATAGGCAGTCTTAACAATTAAGGCTAAAACCACCCATATAAAAATCTTTCGCACAAACTCGTTGCCATGCTTAAGCGCAAAATGGGTCCCAAAATAACTGCCCAACATATTCATAAGCATCATGGCAAAGCCAAGCCCCCAATAAACATGGCCAAAAGAGGCAAATAATAAAATGGCGGCTAAATTAGTTGTGGCATTTATCAGCTTTGTTGCGGCCGATGCATGCAAAAAATCAAAGCCAAATACCCTAATGAAACCAATTAATAAAAAGCTTCCAGTTCCTGGACCAAAAATACCATCATAAAAACCAATACTGCCACCCAAAAGAAGCGCCTTTATTACCTGACCTCGTCCAGCCGACTTAGGTAAATGCACCAGCCCGATTGAGCGTTGCATCACGGTATAAATTAATAAGGCAGCCAAAATAACGGGTAAGAAAATCTTAAATGCCGCAACAGAAATACCCTTAACGACCCAAGCGCCAGCAAACGCACCAACGAATGACGACAAGATGGCCGGAGTTACAATATTATAAGGTAATTTAACTGATTTTAAATATCTTTTAGCAGCAATTAACGTCCCACCAATAGAGGCTACTTTATTGGTTCCCAATAAGGTAGCCGGAAAACTTGAAGGGCTTGCAGCAAAGAGGGCGGGAACCTGAATAAGACCACCGCCACCAGCAACCGCATCAATAAAGCCAGCGGCTAAAGCCGCAACAGCCAAAAATACTGTGGTTAAAGAGAAAAAATCTGTTTCGATCACTTACTTTGAGCCAACAATTGCATGGCCAACTTTTCAGCAATCATCATTGTTGGCGCAGCGGTATTTCCCGAAACAATCGTTGGCATCACGCTAGCATCAGCCACCCGCAACCCCTGAAGACCTATAACTTTTAAATCAGAATCAACAACCGCAGTCGGGTCTTCTGGTTTACCCATTTTGCATGTGCCAACTGGATGGAATATGGTGGTTCCAATATCGCCAATTTTTTGCAGTAACTCTGCATCACCAGTTACTTGAGAGCCCGGCTTATATTCTTCTGGAGTAAATGATTTAAATGCAGCGGCTCGCATTATTTTGCGAGTTACTTCAACAGACTCGATGGCAACTCTTTTATCTTCTTCTGTCGATAAATAATTAGGATCAATGACAGGAGGCACACTTAAGTCTTTAGAAACAATATGTACAGCCCCTCTTGAGCTTGGTCTTAAATTACACACACTCGCTGTAAAAGCATTAAATGTATGCAATGGGTCACCAAACTTTTCTAAAGAAAGGGGTTGAACATGATATTCAAGGTCGGGGCGATCAACTTTTTCTGAGCTATGTGCAAAAGCACCAAGCTGAGAGGGCGCCATCGACATAGGCCCTTTGCGAGCAAATAAGTATTGAAGCCCAATGAACAACTTGCCCCAAATATGTGATGCCAACTTATTAAGTGTTAATAAGCCTGATACTTTATAAACCATCCTAATTTGTAAATGGTCTTGCAGATTCTCGCCCACACCAGGTAAATTTTTAATAACCGGAATATCTAACGCTTTTAAACGATCTTCTTGTCCAACGCCTGAGCGCTCTAGAATTTGCACGCTACCAATCGCACCAGCTGATAACAACACCTCTTTGTTAACGCGAGCAATATGCGCTTTGCCGCCACCAACAAATTGAATACCCGTGCAGCGCGAGCCTTCAAATAGCAGCTTATCTACCGTAGCACCTGTAATAAGGGTTAAGTTTTCTCTTCGCGCCGCTGGCTTAATGAAAGCACGCGCTGTATTTAAGCGCCACCCATTTTTTTGGGTTACCTCAAAATAAGATACGCCAAAATTATTCCCGCGATTAAAGTCCTCTGTAGCAGGAATACCCGTTTCTGCAGCAGCCTGTTTAAAAATATCTAAAACTTTCCAACTTAATCTTTGTTTATCTACTCGCCACTCGCCACCACTTCCATGAAACTCATTGGCGCCTAGATGATGGTCTTCCATTTTTTTAAAATACGGTAAAACAGAATCCCATTTCCACGAATAATCACCTGTTGCATTCGCCCAAGCATCATAGTCTTGCGCTTGGCCACGCATATAAATCATGCCGTTAATCGAAGATGAACCACCTAAAACTTTTCCCCTTGGGTAAATCAAAGATTTGCCATTCAAAGAAGACTGCGCGGCTGTTTTAAACATCCAGTCCGTTTTAGGATTGTTAATGCAATATAAATAACCAACCGGGATATGAATCCAAAGGTAATCATCTTTGGCACCGGCATCAATTAATAAAACATTATTTTTGGGATTTTGCGTCAAACGATTTGCTAATACACAGCCAGCACTACCAGCTCCTACAACAATATAGTCATATGCCCCGTGATCTATTTGCTCATCATTTATTTGTGACATCTTGATCCTTGTTTAAAAGATATGCATCCCAAGCTAAACGAGCTCGCTCACTTAAATTTTCAAGAGGAACTCTTTGCGCAGATTGAATAATCATTAACGCATATATGTTTGCGAGGGCTGAGGCCTCTTTGCAAAGCTCTAGAGCTTCACCTGTGGCGGGTGAGCGCTCACGCCAGTAGTTAATTGCCGCCTCTAAGTCCTGTATAGAAATAAAGAGCATAAATTTTCTTAGACTGCCAGCATTGTGCCGCGGCAATTTTTGCTGCCGCAACGACATTCATAATCTTTTTTTAATTTCTTGGTAAGTTTGCCCTCAACTTCTAGACCATAGTCATAAAAAAGTTCTTCGCCAGCCTTAATGTTTTTTTTGCTGTACAAAAAAACTCTCGACTTCTTACCAACATCTTCTTCTATAGCTTTACAGTTCGGCGCGCACGAATGATTAACCCACATAGCAGCATTGCCACCAAATTTGGCATCAATAACACTACCATCATCTAATCCAAAATAAAAAGTGTGGTTAGGCTGCTTAGGATCATGCGGATGGCGATCAAGTGCGACATCCCAAGAAATACGCTCGCCCGTGTATTCAATAATTTTTGTTTTCTTGGGTATATCTACAATCGCAAATACACCTTTGCCGTGAACCGAAGACTGCTTAACTTTAATTAAATCAGCTGCTTTATTTTTTTTAGACATCAATATTTCTAGCAATTAACGCGTTAGTTTCAATAAATTGACGGCGAGGTTCCACCTCGTCGCCCATTAAAGTTGTAAATACTTGATCTGCACTAATTGCGTCTTCAATGTTTACTTTTAAAAGCGTACGAGTATTAGTATCCATGGTTGTTTCCCAGAGTTGCTCTGGGTTCATTTCACCAAGACCCTTATAGCGTTGACGGCTTACGCCTCGCTCAGCCTCAGCAAGCAACCATTCCATGGCTTCACGGAAATCTTTTACTGATGCTTCTTTGGTATTTTTCTCACTATCTCCACGCTTAACAATAGCCCCCGTACCCAAAACATTGGTTAACGCTTCAGATGCTCTAGCTAAAGAACCATAATCGGCACCATGGACAAAGTCTGAATCAAGCATAGAGATCTTTGTGTTGCCATGTACTCTGCGTGAAATCATCAATCTAAAACGCTCAGTTCTTTCATCTTTCTGAACAATGATTTCTGGGCGCGCCAAACGAGAATCTAAATTAGCAAAATAGCCTTTTAACCCCTCAGCCGAGACATTCGCTGCTGCTTCAGTATCCAAATCTAAACGAACACCATTAGCAATCGCACGTAATGCGCCTTCATCCATTGTTTTAGATAAGCGATCAACGATGCTTTGAATTGTTTGATAGTCATCCGACAAACTAGCTAATCTAGTGTTATCAATTACTTTTCCATCAGATAGAACAATGCTTGCATTTTCTAATGCTAGCTTTAACAAATAAGCATTTAAGGCAACATCATCTTTAATGTATTGTTCATTTTTGCCTTGCTTCACTTTGTAAAGTGGTGGCTGAGCAATATAAATATGGCCGCGCTCTAATAATTCTGGCATTTGACGGTAGAAGAACGTTAATAACAAAGTTCTAATATGGCTACCATCAACGTCCGCGTCGGTCATGATAATAATTCGGTGATAACGCAATTTATCAGCGTTATATTCTTCCTTACCAATGCCTGTTCCAAGGGCCGTAATAAGCGTTACAACTTCTTGGCTGCTTAACATTTTGTCAAAGCGTGCTTTTTCAACGTTAAGGATTTTTCCTTTTAACGGCAAAATTGCTTGGAACTTTCTATCACGACCTTGCTTAGCTGAACCGCCCGCAGAATCGCCCTCGACAATAAACAATTCAGAATTAGCAGGATCTTTTTCTTGGCAATCCGCCAATTTTCCTGGCAAACCTAAACCGTCTAATAAGCCCTTACGACGAGTCATGTCACGCGCTTTTCTAGCAGCTTCACGAGCTCTAGCAGCTTCAATAATTTTTCCGCAAATAATTTTTGCGTCTTGTGGGTTTTCTTGTAAATAATCCGTTAACAATGTGCTAACGATTTCCTCTACTGGGCCACGCACTTCACTAGAAACTAATTTATCTTTTGTTTGACTAGAAAACTTTGGTTCTGGCACCTTAACAGACAATACGCAAGTTAAGCCTTCGCGCATATCATCGCCAGTAATTTCAACCTTAGCTTTTTTGGCGAGTTCCTCTTCATCAATATATTTATTGATAACTCGAGTCATCGCCGCTCTTAAACCAGTTAAATGAGTTCCGCCATCACGTTGAGGAATGTTGTTAGTAAAACACAATACTTGTTCATTAAAGCCATCATTCCATTGCATGGCAACTTCAGCAGTAATTTGACCGCCTAAATCTGAAGGACGTTCACCTTCAGCGTAAAAAATATTTGGGTGTAAAACTGTTTTAGTTTTATTGATGTAATCAACGAAACCTTTAACACCACCAGAGAATGCGAAATCTTCTTCTTTTCCAGATCTTTGATCTGTTAAGCGAATATGAACACCGTTATTTAAGAAAGATAATTCGCGAATACGCTTCGAAAGAATTTCGTAGTGATATTCAATATTTCCAAAAATTTCTTCATCTGCTAAGAAATGAACTTCAGTGCCACGTTTATCTGTATCACCAATAACTTTAATTGGTGATGTCATATCACCGTTTTCTTCAACTAAGTTACGGTTTTGTGCCACACCTCTAGCAAATTCCATGAAATGAACTTTGCCATCACGCTTAACCGTTAATCTTAACCACTTAGAAAGTGCGTTAACACAACTAACACCCACGCCATGTAGACCGCCAGAAACTTTATAACTGTTTTGGTCAAACTTACCGCCAGCGTGAAGTTCTGTCATAACAATTTCAGCAGCACTTCTCTTTGGATCGTGTTTATCGTCGTATTTAATACCCGTTGGTACCCCACGACCATTGTCAATAATAGAAATTGAATTATCAGAATGAATGGTTACTTGAATTTCTGAACAATGCCCAGCTAATGCCTCGTCAATTGAGTTATCTAAAACCTCAAAAACTAAATGATGAAGACCTGTTCCATCAGAGGTATCTCCAATGTACATGCCCGGTCTTTTACGAACAGCCTCTAATCCCTCAAGAATTTGAATAGATGAGGCGCCGTATTGTTGTTCTGGTGTTTTTACTTCAAGTGTCATTGATTAATTCTTTTCCAATATAACTATCTATTAAATGCGCATCGGCATAACTACGTACTTGAAGCCTTCTTGTCCTGGAAGGGTGATAACTGCACTACTATTTGAGTCACCCAAACTAATTTGAATTGAATCATTCTTCAAGTTAGCTAAAACATCTAACAAGTAGGAAACATTAAACCCAATATCAATTTTCTCTCCTTGATATTCTGTTTCAATATCTTCTTGAGCCTCTTCTTGCTCTGCGTTTGTTGATTGAATTGTTAAACAATTCTCAGACAATACACATCTAACACCTTTAAATTTATCCGTTGTCAAAATGGCAGCACGTTGCAATGATGCTTGCAATGCTTCTCTACTAACAACTAATGTGTTGTTTTGTCCTTTAGGGATAACTCTTTGGAAGTCTGGAAACTTACCTTCTACTAATTTTGATAACAACTCAACATCACCAAAATTAAATTTAATTTGATTTGTTGCCAAAGAAACAACCACCGGTTCATCAGAATCATCTAACAAATGTTGAAGTTCGAGAATTGTTTTACGAGGAATAATTACTTCCTGTTTTTGACCATTACCCGTTGGCGCTTTATCTAAATTGATATGGCTATACGCTAAACGATGCCCGTCTGTAGCTACTGCAATAATTTTTTGTCCTTCAACAACTAACAACATACCGTTTAAGTAATAACGAATGTCTTGTTGCGCCATCGCAAAATGAACTTGACTGATCAATTGTTTTAAAGATTTTTGAGAAATCTCCCAACTAGCTGAAACATCAGATGACTCAGACATGATTGGAAATTCATTTGCAGCCAAAGTTTGTAAAGTAAAACGACTCTTACCACTCTGAACAACCATCTTTCCATCTTTTAAAGATAGATTCATTGGACCTTCTGGTAAGGCTCTCAAAATATCAACAAGTTTTCTTGCACCAACAGTTGTACTTAGATTATCAGAACCAATACCAAAATCTGCATGCGTTGTAATTTGTATTTCAATGTCTGTAGAAATTAAAGAAACAGCGTTACCATTTTTTTTAAACAATAAGTTAGCTAAGATTGGAAGCGTATGTCGACGTTCAACAATGCCGCTAACTAGCTGCAATGGTTTTAACAATTTGTCTCTTGAAGTGCTGACCAGCTCCATGTTCTTATTCCTGTAATTGTTTATTTATATGTATATATCTATAGTAGTAGTAATAGAGTTGCTTAAATTCTGTGGAAAACTAAAAAAACATTTATTAATCAGTATTTTACATCCTACAATACCCTGTGGATATCTTTTGGATACCTATAGGATAAGGTTTAATAACTTTTCCTTCTTTTCGTGAATAGCTTGATTATCCACAAACTATCAACACACTATTCATCTACTTATTCCCATACTTATACATGATTTATCCACAAAGATTTCCACAAGGAGAAATCAGTTTTTTAACGACTGTTCTAGTACGTGTAATTCATGGTTAAGTTGGTTGTCCCTAGCTCGTTCTTCTGTAATTTTTCTAACTGCATGCAATACGGTTGTGTGGTCTCTACCCCCAAATAATTCACCGATTTCAGGCAAACTTTTTTGAGTTAGTTCCTTCGCAATATACATGGCAATTTGTCTTGGTCTTGCAATGTTTGCTGGACGTTTTTTTGAGTACATGTCAGCAACTTTTATATTATAAAAGTCCGCTACAGTTTTTTGAATATTCTCTACTGAAATTTGCCGGTTTTGAACAGAGAGTAGATCTTTTAAGGCTTCTCGAGCCACATCAATGGTGATCTCTTTGCCATGGAACCTAACATAGGCCAATATCTTTCTAAGCGCACCTTCAAGCTCTCTAACGTTTGAGCGTAAATGTTTGGCGACAAAGAAAGCAACGTCTTCTGATAGGGGAAGTCCTTCTGTTAAGGCTTTTTTCATCAAAATAGCAACGCGCATTTCCAGTTCTGGCGGCTCAATAGCAACAGTTAAACCAGAATCAAATCGTGAAATAAGGCGCTCATCAATACCTGAAATCTCTTTAGGATAGGTATCGCTTGTCATGATGACTTGAGACTTGTTTGCAGTTAAGGCTTCAAAAGCGTAAAAGAACTCTTCTTGAGACCTAGGTTTTCCAGCAAAAAACTGAATATCATCAATCAACAAGAGGTCTAAAGAGTGGTAATACTGCTTAAATTTATCAAAAGACTTCTGCTGATAGGCTTTAACCACATCAGACACATATTGTTCAGCGTGAATGTACCTAATCTTTGCATTTGGTTTTTCTTGTAGCAAATGATTGCCAATGGCATGAATCAAATGTGTTTTACCAAGGCCAACTCCACCATATAAATACATAGGGTTATATGAGGCGCCAGGATTATTAGCAACTTGTATTGCCGCAGCCCTAGCTAATTGATTGGCCTTACCCGTTACAAAGCTATCAAAAGTTAGCGCAGGATTGAGTCGCGACCTTCCATCAATACCAATACTTGGAACCTCTAGTTGATCTGACGCACCCTCATCATGATTGTTGCTTTGAGCGTTTATTCTTAATTCGCCAGAAGAAACACTTTCAGAAATAAACTCAGATTGTTTATCTTCTGTATTAACTAACTTTATTTTTGGATCTAAAACCCAATCAACCGTAACGGGTTTATTAAAATAGTGGCTAGAAACATCAATAAATCTTTGATTAAATTGATTTTTTGCCCAATCTAACTTAAATCGATTAGGGGCGGCTAACTCTAATACATTGGTATTTGTATTAAAAGAAAGCGCAAAAAGAGGTTTAATCCACGTTTTAAACTGTTGTGGGGAAAGCTCTTTAGAGAAAGAGCTGGTCACAAACTCCCAAAATGCTTCAAGGTTTGTTTCTGTATTTAACGAGGAATTTGTCAAAGTATTCATATTCACGAAGCGATTGTAGATGCTTCGAAAAGTTATCCACAATGCATAAGTCGGTGGATAAGCTGTGGATAACTTGTTGGTAAGTTAAATTTTTCAATTAAAACAGTAAGATAACTCTGTGAATAAAAATTAATTATATAAATATCTATTGACTCAAATAATGAAAAAAGGGAAAATCTAAGGTTCCCTAGGAAATAATTATGAAACGTACATATCAACCATCAGTAACTCGTCGTAAACGCACTCACGGTTTTCGTGTTCGCATGAAAACTAAAGGTGGACGCCATGTTTTAAATGCGCGCCGTGCTAAAGGACGTAAACGCCTCGCTGTCTAAACAACAGCAATCAGAAAAAATCCTTAGAGCGGGCAAGTCATTGCCTCGCTCTAAGCGCATTTCTGATGCTAACTTAATACGTCAAGTATTAGGACAAAAACCCCAGGTTTCTAAATTTATAGCAAAACATCAGTTAGCCGATCATTCTTTAGGAGTGGCGCTTACTGTGCCTAAAAAGCTAGCTAAGCGGGCTGTTGATAGAAATCGCATTAAACGCTTAATGCGCGAAGCTTTCCGCCATTCTTTGCAAAATATATCCCAAGTTCCAGAGCTAACTGTTTTTCGTTTGCGAAAAAAAGTAGGAGAAAGAACCAAGGGGCGCTTAAGAGAGCCTGAACGACAAGAGATGCGTGCTGAACTTAATAAGCTAATGGGCCAGTGATGGTTGCAAAGTTTCTTAAGTTAATGATTCGCCTCTACCAAATAGGCTTGAGTCCCTTTTGGGGTTCACAATGCCGGTTTTATCCCACTTGTTCTTGCTATGCCATGGAGGCGATAGATAAGCATGGGGCAGCTAAAGGTTTTTTCCTAAGTGTTTATAGAATTTTGAGATGTAATCCTTGGTCAAAAGGTGGGATTGACCCGGTCCCTGAAAAGGTCACAAAAAAGTAGTCATCACACACTACAATTCCTGTTTACGCAATTAATACAGAAAACGCAAAAATAATGGACATCAAAAAAACGTTGCTTTGGGCAATATTTACTATTTCAGCCATCTTATTATTTGATGGTTGGCAAAAACACAATGGCCAGCCTTCTTTATTTGCTAGCGCGCCGGCAAAAAATGTTGTAGCGAAGGCGGATGGGTTAAATAAAGAGTTGCCAAAAGTAAATGCTGCTGGAGTTCCTACGGCTAATACAGTTGTGTCTGCTAAAAATAGCGAATTACTTGTTCTTAAAAATGATGTTTTAGAGCTTGAAATTGACACACTTGGCGGTGTCGTAACAAAAGCAAAATTATTAAAGCATTTAGAAGAAGATAAAACACCGGTTGTTATTTTTGATCGTAGTGCAAAGCGTCAATATTTCGCGCGCTCAGGTTTAGTTTCTGCGTCTAATGTTGAACTACCAAATCACACACAAATTTTTACGGCGACAAAAAATCCCGCCGCAAATAGCGTGACACTTGTTGCTGAAAAAAATGGTGTGCGTTTAGAAAAAATTTACTCGCTTGCAAAAGACTCTTATGTTTTAGATGCGAAACACGTTATTAAAAACGTCGGCGCAAAAAACTTTGATGCAACTTTATATACAGAGTTGGTTAGAGATGGCGAAAAATTAAATGAAAGCTCTTTCTACAGCACATTTACCGGACCCGCTGTTTATTCAGATGTAGAAAAGTTTCATAAGATTGAGTTTTCAGATATTGATAAAGGTAAGGCAAAATTGCCACCTGCGCAGGCTGCAAATGAAAACACCTGGGTGGCGATGGTGCAACATTACTTTACTTCAGCATGGATTCCTTCAACCGATGCTGCTCGTGAGTTATATGTTGGTAAGTTAGATGGTAATCAGTATCGCGTTGGCGTTCAAACAAAGATTGAGCCATTGGCGGTTGGTCAAGAAAAAACAGAAGCGTTAAAACTATATGTTGGCCCACAACAAGAGCGTGAGCTTGAGGGTATTGCCCCAGGGTTAGAGCTTGTTAAAGACTATGGCTGGTTAACAATTTTAGCTAAACCAATTTTTTGGTTGTTAGAAAAAATTCACGGCTTAATTAATAACTGGGGATGGTCAATTATTTTATTAACCATACTTATTAAGTTGGTGTTTTTCCCGCTGTCAGCTGCAAGCTATAAATCAATGGCAAGAATGAAAGAGGTTCAACCTAGATTGCTAGAAATGAAAGAGCGATTTAAAGGAGAGCCTCAAAAACTTAATCAAGCGATGATGGAAATGTATCGCAAAGAAAAAATTAATCCATTAGGCGGATGCTTCCCTGTATTAATTCAAATTCCGGTATTTATTGCGTTGTATTGGGTGTTATTGGCTTCTGTTGAAATGCGTGCGGCTCCATGGTTGGGCTGGATTCAAGATTTGGCTAAACCAGACCCGTACTTTATTTTGCCCGTGTTGATGGCAGTTTCAATGTTTATTCAAACAAAACTTAACCCAACACCACCAGATCCAGTTCAAGCAAAAGTAATGATGATCATGCCAATTGCATTTTCAGTGATGTTCTTTTTCTTCCCATCGGGCTTGGTTTTGTATTGGGTAGTTAATAACATTCTTTCTATTGCGCAACAGTGGCAAATTAACAGAATGTTTGGCGGTAAAAAAACTGCGTAAATAAAATGGAAAACTGGCGCGCCCCCATTATTGCCCTTGCAACTGCTAAGGGACGCGCTAGTGTTGGAATCGTTCGTATTTCTGGTTCAGGCATTAATCAGCTAATTAATGCCCTGTGTCATAGAGAGCTTGTGCCTAGACAGGCTACCCTCCTTAGCTTTTCTGATGCGCAAAATAATGTGATTGATGAGGGTTTGGCAATTTACTTTCCAGGCCCACACTCATATACCGGTGAAGATGTTCTTGAATTGCAGTGCCATGGTAGTTCTGCAGCATTGGCGGTATTAATAGATCGTTGTTTAGAGCTTGGTGCCAGCATCGATTTGCGTTTGGCTAAGCCGGGTGAATTTACCGAGCGTGCATTTTTAAATGGCAAGATGGATTTAGCGCAAGCTGAAGCAGTTGCTGACTTAATTGATGCAAGTAGCGCTTTAGCGGCAAAAAGTGCGGCTAAATCTTTAAAAGGCGAGTTCTCTAAAAAAATACATATTTTTTTAGATGCGCTAACGGAGTTGCGCGCTCTAACAGAGGCCACTTTAGATTTTCCTGAAGAAGAGATTGATTTTATTAAGCAGCATGATGTTTTAGGCCGCTTAGAGAAAATCTTAAATGAGATTCATGAAATTAAAAAAGCCGCTCAACAGGGCGTCATTATTAGAGATGGCATTACGGTTGTTTTAGTTGGGCAGCCGAATGTTGGGAAAAGCTCACTTATGAATGCTTTGGCTGGAGAAGATGTGGCCATCGTTACACCGGTTGCTGGAACAACTAGAGATCGCCTGAAAGAAACAATTCAATTGGATGGCGTTCCCTTGCACATTATTGATACGGCTGGCTTGCGTGAGACAACGGATAGTGTTGAGCAAATTGGCATAGAAAGAACTTGGAAAACAATCGCTCAAGCGGATTTGGTTTTGCATTTATTAGATGCCAGCCAACAACAAAATGTTAGCGATGTGGATCAAGAGTTACTTACTAGAATTAAAAAAGAATTAGCTCCGAGTGTGCCCGTACAAATTATCTGGAACAAGATTGATCAGTCGAAGACTAAACCCATAGTTTTAAAGAATGAGTTATTGGTTTCAGCTAAAACTGGTGAGGGATTGGACTCCTTGAAAGCAGAATTGTTAAAGGTGGCTGGTTGGCAACCTGAAGCTGAGGGGGGAATTCTTGCGAGGAAGCGACATCTTGAGGCATTGTCAGAAGCAGAAGATTTTATTGAAAAATCTTTGGAGCAATTAAAAAATGGTTCTAGTTTTATTGAGTTGGCCGCCGAAGATATGCGCCTTGCTCAAGATGCCCTATCAAAAATTACAGGAGAATTTTTGCCAGATGATTTACTTGGAAAAATATTCAGCACCTTCTGTATTGGCAAATAAGCTTAAATGAAATTTGATCAAATTGTTTTTGCCGGCGGAGGAAATCGTTGCTGGTGGCAAGCTGGCTTCTGGCATCGATTAAATGAGGCGTTTCCTCAGGATCCTGAAAGAATTGCCTCAATTAGTGCTGGTGCAGCAACAGCCTGTTTGTTATATGCAAGGCCGGGTCGTGCAGGGGCTCAGTGGGGGCTGGACTATTACGCTAAGTCATTGGCGGACGTTAAGAAAAACGCTAGATGGGAAAATTTGTTTTCTGGTGAACCAGTCTTTCCACATCATCAACTTTATAAAAATGCGTTAATTAATATATTGGCGGATGGTTTTGATAATTTACAGCAAGCGCCAAAGATTCAAATAGGTTTGGCACAAATACCAAGTTGGATGGGGCCAAGAAGTGCGGTTGCAATTGGCTTGCTTGCCTATAACGTTGAAAAACACATAAGAAAAAGTTTGCACCCCACTTTTGGGCGTTCTTTAGGTTTTAAGCGAGTATTTGTTGCCGCTCAGGACTGCCCAAATTTGGCATCTTTGGTGGAGCTTATTTTGCAGTCATCATGTACCCCACCATTTACTCCTGTTATGTATAGAAATGGCATAACTGTTTTGGACGGTGGGCTGGTCGATAACGTGCCGATTGATGGTTTGGAACCTGCTCAGCCGGGTGATGCGCCCAAAGAAATTTTGGTACTTTTAACTAGGCGCTATAAACAACCCAATCATCTTGTGCGCGAGTTGCCGGGTTTAAGGTTGCACTATGTTCAGCCGGCAACCCCGGTCCCCATATCTAGTTGGGACTATACCCATCAGGAATTAATGCCAGTTACCTACCAGCAGGGGTGGAATGATGCAGAAAAGTACCTGTTGGCAGGAATGTTTAATAGTTAGGGCTTTTCAATCTAAGCCGGTCTTGTAAGGCTAGAAATAGCCCCAAGTGGTATCCTTACGGTATTCCAATCACACTAACAGAACCATGAATCAACCTACGATGAAGGGTGTGGCCGCCCTTAATGTGCCATCTTATGTTAAACATCAGAAATTAATTGATTGGGTGGCTGAAATTGCTGCTTTAACCCAGCCAGATTCTGTTTATTGGTGTGATGGTTCCCAAGAAGAATATGACCGCCTTTGTGCCGGTATGGTTGCTGCGGGAACTTTAAAAAAATTAAATCCAAGTAAGCGTGAAAACTCTTATTTAGCCTGTTCTGATCCTAGCGACGTAGCTCGCGTTGAAGATAGAACCTATATTTGCTCAAAGAACAAGGCAGACGCTGGCCCAACAAATAATTGGATGGATCCAGCGGAAATGCGTCAAACGCTAAAACCATTATTCACAGGTTGTATGAAAGGCAGAACGTTGTATGTTGTGCCTTTTTCTATGGGGCCTTTAGGTTCTCCAATTGCTCATATTGGTGTTGAGTTATCTGATAGCCCGTATGTGGCCATCAATATGCGCATCATGACGCGTATGGGTAAAGGCGTTTTTGATGTTTTGGGTACAGATGGTAATTTTGTTCCTTGCGTTCATACAGTAGGTAAGCCATTGCAAGCAGGTGAAAAAGATGTTGCTTGGCCATGTAATTCAACTAAATACATTGTTCACTACCCAGAAACCCGCGAAATTTGGTCATATGGTTCTGGTTATGGTGGTAATGCATTATTAGGTAAGAAATGTTTTGCCTTACGTATTGCATCAACTATGGGTCGTGATCAAGGTTGGCTAGCTGAGCATATGTTGATTTTGGGTGTGACATCTCCAGAAGGTAAGAAATATCACGTGGCGGCGGCGTTTCCATCAGCATGCGGCAAAACAAACTTTGCTATGTTGATTCCACCACAAGGTTTTAATGGTTGGAAGGTAACAACGATTGGTGATGATATTGCTTGGATTAAACCTCGCAAAGACCCTGTAACAGGTCAAACTCGATTGTTCGCTATCAATCCTGAGGCGGGCTATTTTGGTGTTGCGCCAGGAACAAACACATTAACAAATGCCAACTGCATGGCGTCTTTAAATAAAGACGTTATTTTTACAAACGTTGCTTTAACAGATGATGGTGATGTTTGGTGGGAAGGTATGACTGATAAAGCGCCAGATCATTTAATTGATTGGCAAGGTAAAGATTGGACGCCCGCTGATTCAGCAAATGGTCGCAAAGCATCTCATCCAAATGCGCGTTTTACAGTTGCTGCAACAAATAATCCAGTTATTGATCCAGAGTGGGACAACCCTGCTGGTGTTGCGATTGATGCCTTTATTTTTGGTGGTCGTCGCTCAACAACAGTACCTTTGGTGACAGAGGCTCGTAATTGGGTTGAAGGTGTTTATATGGCTGCTACGATGGGTTCTGAAACAACTGCGGCGGCAGCTGGTCAGCAAGGTGTTGTTCGTAGAGACCCATTTGCGATGTTGCCATTTGCAGGCTACAACATGAGCGATTATTTCCAACACTGGTTGGATATGGGTAAGAAGTTGGAAGCCGAAGGCGCTAAGTTACCAAATATTTATTGCGTTAACTGGTTCCGTAAAGATGAGAACGGTAAGTTTGTTTGGCCAGGTTATGGTGAGAATATGAGAGTTCTTGCCTGGATGTTGGGCCGTATTGAAGGCAAGTCTTCAGGACAAGAAAACATTTTTGGTACAACGCCTTCTCACGCTGATATTAACTGGTCTGGCTTAGACTTTAGTACAGCACAGTTTGATAAAGTAACTTCTATTGATAAAGCGGCTTGGCAGGCTGAGATGAAATTGCATGATGAGTTGTTCGATCAACTTTCATACCATTTGCCAAAAGAGTTAGCTGAAACAAAGAATGCTTTAGAGGCGCGACTAGCCGGTTAAAAAAGAAGAAAATTAAGAGGTAAATAAAAAAGCTCCGAAGTGGGGCTTTTTTATTGCGTGAAATTTGCTTGAATGCTTGTTGCTCGAGGGAGCATGTTGCTAGGATTGATATTGGTCCCCGCACGCAATATTTCATAGTGCAGATGGGGGCCACTTGAGCGCCCAGTATTGCCAACCTTCGCAATTAAATCACCGCGTTTTACTGTTTGCCCTACGCGAACGAGTAGCTGGCTAGCATGGGCGTATCGAGTTTTAAATCCTTCGGCGTGATTAATTTCAACCACATTACCGTATTGGGAGTCCCATCCCGATTTACTAACAACACCATTTGCTGAGGCAATAATGGGGGTTCCAACCGGCGCTGAGAAATCAATACCATCATGGCGCGCCATATTTTGTGTAAAAGGGTCAATACGCAAACCATATCCACTTGATAGTGAATACTCACCCTTCATTGGGATGCTAGTCGGAAGACTTGATAACCAAGTTGCTTGCTTTTGCCAAATTTGATTGGTTTCAGTGATGCTTTTTTTGAATTCACTAATATCTGCTAGAGAGCTATCTAGCGTTTCAATTAAATCAGCGCTGCTATCTACTTTTTGGGTGGGAAGTTTTAATGGACCACCTTTACCGCTTCCACTCGGTATTTGAGACTTAACAGCGCTGGGCGTGGCTAAGTCCATAAAGTGATCTTTGAGCTTTTGCATTTGCGCAACTTCACTTGCAGTTGACTGAAGTTTCTCTTGAATTTTTTCAAGACGCTCAAGATAACCGGCTTCAATTTTGTCTTGCTCGGCCTGGGTTAATACACCGCCCATAACTCTAGCTAGCTCAGGACGTTTTTCAATGGCAATTCTTAGACCAACAAAATGTAATGCGCCACCAATAGCGATTAAACAAAGCGCAAAAAAGCAAACCGCTATGGAGACAGTTCTGAGGGTAATAGAGATTTTTCTAACTCGGCCCGTCGGACCGGAAACCCACATTAATTGCATGAATAGATATTCAAGTTGGCCAGATATGCATTATAAAGGCAGCCATGCATAAGCCAAATCTTGAACATGAGTACGACGCAATAGTCATTGGTGGCGGGATTGCGGGTACGGCGATTGTTAAGTCATTGAAAAATAACGGTATAAATAATTTTTTATTGATTGATGAGGGAGTTTCTCCGGCAACCGGGACAAGTAATCACTTTGCAGCGCTTTGTCATCCTTATATTGGTCGGGGGGCTTCGAGATTACAAAGATTAACCCACTTGGCTTTTGATGAGGCAAGGCTTGTTTGGGCAAATAATTGGTGCCAAGGAGGGGTATTTCATTTGGCCAAGAAAGGTGTGTCATTTAATAAAGGCAAATTAAGTGAGCGCTTGCTATCCTTAGGATTCAATAATGATAATGCAATTGCATTAAGTGAAGATGAGTCAAAGCCTATTATTGGTATTCAAGCAGCTGGGACATGGTTCCCTAGTGGCGGGTGGGTCAATCTTAAAAAATCATGTGAAGAAGAGTTAAACCAGCTGCTTCCTAGGCAGGTAATGTGGCAGACCAAGCTTACAAAAATAGATCGAGATGGGAAGCTTTGGGTAGTTTTTGACCAGGATAAAAATCCCTTGGCGAAAGCTAAGAGAATTTTTTTAGCCGCTAGTTTGGGGACCAAGGGATTAGCTGAAACGGCAGGGATTCATCTGCCTTTAAAACCGGTTCGGGGGCAGTTATCTACATTTGGATTTTTAAAAACAACGCCTTGGGCAGAAAATTTGCCTAAGGTGGCTTTATCCGGGAAAGCATATTGTTTACCTCCAACCCAATTATCGGGTGATGTATATGAGTGGCAGGTGGGTTCGACTTACGATGAAGAAGTGAGTGATTTAAGCCCCTGGGCTGTTAGTCATGAAGAAAATAGACATCAGCTGGCAGAGATGATTGGGGTAGCGCTAACAGAAGAAACACTCATGGCAAAGGATGCCTTTGTTGGTATTCGATGTGTCGCTAAAGACCGGCTTCCCATGATGGGGCCAGTTCCTGGCTATCCAGGTATTTATGTTCTTACGGCGTTAGGATCTAGAGGAGTGATGTGGTCAGCGCTTGCAAGCCAAATGTTCACGGAACACTTGGCTTACGAGATGGCTCAATCAGCTTTCTTAGATGCGCGTTTTTTTGCTGGTGCGCGTTTAACGGCGGCTGGTTTAACCGATGACTTAGCAGGAGCTTTATCCCCGGCACGCTTCTTAGCGGGCGTTTCAAATTCGAAACCAATTTTGCCATCAGGCTGCTTAGCTAAATAAGCTTTAAACCCTCTGCCTGTTCGCATAGATTTAAAGTTGCTGAGTAAGTCCGTCTTACCTTCATTTAACAACTTAGTTACTTGCTCTCGAGAAATTTCTTGCTGAAGAACAACTTTACCTGTTGAGAAATCGCAAGCCTTATTCGGCCCTACGCTTCGTTCACAAAGATATTTCATGCCATGTTCATAAACAGCAGCTGAACATTTAGGGCATGGACCCAACGCTGTTTGGCCCGTGAAATCAACTTCCTCGCCATCATCATCTTGGCTATTACCGAAATCAAATTCGAGTTTATAACCAGCGTTTGGATAATCTTTATCGTCTTCGGGGATAGATACCAACTTAATAATGGCTGCAAATGGGCGTCCCATTTTGCTGCGGAAGCCTTGCAGTGGACCAATTTCTTTATTAGCGATCAGCGTTTCGGCTTCTTCAGTTTCAAAGGCTCTACCGCCTGGAATTTTGCTAATAGAAAAACCGCACTTTTCACAGGCAAATCGTCTGTAATTTTCTTTTACCAGGCCGCCACAGTGTGGGCATGGTGTTGCAAGGTCAGCATAATCACCCGGAATCGTATCGCTGTCATATTCTTTTGCGCGTTTGACAATTCGCTGGGTCATTTGTGCAATTTCTTGCATAAAGCTATTACGATCAATTTGCCCTTTTTCCATGAGAGCAAGTTTATGTTCCCAGTTACCGGTAAGGGCGGGATGCGTTAATTCTTCAACGCCTAACCCGCGTAACAACGTCATGAGCTGGAATGCTTTGGCTGTTGGAATTAATTCTCTTGCTTCACGAACCATATATTTTTCAGCGAGCAAGCCTTCAATAATGGCCGCTCTTGTCGCCGGCGTTCCGAGACCTTTTTCAGACATGGCTTCTCTGAAGTCATCATCATCAATTAATTTACCTGCGCCTTCCATGGCAGACAAAAGCGTTGCCTCGGTATATCTAGCAGGCGGTTTTGTTTTAAGAGCTACAGGCGTAATAGATTCCGTTTGAACTGTTTCATTAGGAGCAACTGCCACTAACTCTTTATCGTCTTGTATTGATTTGCCGTAAACAGTTAACCAGCCCGGGCTTGTTAAAACCTTGCCCTCAGTTTTAAATTGGTGGCCACTTACTTCTGTAAGGCGCGTTGTAACTTTAAATTCAGCGGATGGGAAAAAGATTGCCATGAAGCGTCGAACAACTAAGTCATATAGTTTTTGTTCAGGCTCTGAAAGATTTTTCGGCGCTTGTAGTGTTGGAATAATCGCAAAGTGATCAGATATTTTGCTGTTATCAAAAATCTTTTTATTTGGTTTAACCCAAGAATTTTTTAATATTTCAGAAGCAAATGGATAGTAATTATCAGAGCTATCAGCCAACATTTCTAGCGTGTCTTTGACTGTTGGTAAATAGTCTTCAGGTAATGCTCTTGAATCAGTTCTTGGGTAGGTTAATACTTTATGTCTTTCATAAAGCGCTTGAGCCAAACCTAAAGTATTTTTTGCTGAAAAACCAAATCTAGCGTTTGCCTCACGTTGCAAACTTGTTAAGTCAAATAAATGAGGGGCTGCTTGCGTACTTGGTTTTGATTCTTCTGTTACCTTGCCGGGCTTATCGTGACAGGCTGCGACAATGCTTGCAGCAGCAGCTTCACTCCATAAGCGGCTGTCTTTTCTTTCAGGATCAGCGGCAACATCTTTGGATTCTTTTTTAAATTTAGGGTCAAACCATTTGCCTTGGTAAATGCCGGCAGCGCAAATAAATTCAGCGCTAACTTCCCAATAATCACGAGAAATAAATTTACGAATGAGTTCTTCACGCTCAACAACGATTGATAGTGTTGGTGTTTGAACGCGGCCAACCGTTGTTAGAAAGAATCCACCAGCTTTACTGTTAAAGGCAGTCATGGCTCGTGTGCCATTAATACCTACCAACCAATCTGACTCAGATCGACAGCGAGCGGCATTGGCTAAGTTAAGAAGCTCTTCATCACTGCGTAAATGTGCAAAGCCGTCACGAATAGCCTGGGGAGTCATCGACTGCAACCATAGGCGCTCAACTTTTTGAGGTGCTTTGGTGTGTTGCGCAATCAGTCTAAAAATTAATTCGCCTTCACGTCCCGCGTCACATGCATTAATTAGGCGATTGACATCTTTTCTTTTAATTAACTTCTGTAGAACTTTTAAGCGAGCTTCTGTTTTTGGAATTGGTCGTAAGTCGAAATGAGGAGGGATAACTGGTAAGTTGGCAAAGGACCATTTCCCACGCTTAACTTCATAAGCATCTGGCGCGGCTATTTCAAGTAAATGGCCAACAGCAGATGACACAACGAACTCATCGCTTTCAAAGTAGTCCTCGTGCTTCGTGAATCCACCTAAAGCACGGGCAATATCCGCCGCTACGGAGGGTTTTTCAGCAATGATGAGGGCCTTGCTTGGGCCGGTTTGTGCACTTGTTTTTGCCACGTTACAGCTTTCCCAAAGGGTCAAATTAATTAAATTTCCTTTTTTTATTATTAACCGATAAATGAAAAATTAGGAAAAATTTCAAAAATTAGGTAATTAAGCCCCTGTTTTTAAAACCATTTTGCTCATCTAACCCCTTGATAAGGCTTAAGTTCATCTAATATGTCTGCGGTGTTTTGGGTTAGTTTGGCGCCATCCTTAATAAGATAGTGGCACCCTTCGCTTCCTTTTTCTTCAATAGATCTCGGGATGGCAAAAACCTCCCTCCCTAGCTCGGCAGCCTGCTTCGCTGAAATTAAGGAGCCCGATTTAATAGTGGCTTCAACAACCAAGGTGCCAATGGATAGTGCTGCAATCAGACGGTTTCTTTTGGGAAAGTGGAAGGGTTTTACGCCAGTTCCTAGGGGGTACTCCGATAAGAGGAGGCCTTTTTGAGCTATTTGATCAAATAGAGCCCGATGGTGTTTGGGGTAGCAAATATCTAATCCTGCGCCGCAGATGGCTATTGTTGGGCGAGGAACATTGGCGCTAAGGGCACCAAGATGCGCTGCCGCATCAATGCCCTCTGCAAGACCGGAGATAATGCAGAAACCCTCTTTAGACAGCTCCTGAGAGAACCTAAACGCTTGTTTTAAGCCTTGCCCACTTGCTTTTCTCGATCCTACAATGGCCAAGCCAACTTTGCTGAGCGTTTCTAGCTGGCCTAAGCAGTAAATTTGTTTGGGGGCATCGGCCAAGTCTAGCAATCTCCTTGGATAATAGGGGCTTAATTGATTGATGGTGATAATAGAGGGCATGGCTAATTGTCAAAGCTCTTTGTTCAACCCTCAATCAGCATTAACTGATTTTTTTGTAAGATATTTCTGAAATGGCTGTATTACCAATTCTTCATTACCCAGACCCTCGCCTACATACTGTTGCAAAGCCGGTAGGAGAAATTAATCAAAAAGTTCGGCAACTGGTGGCGGACATGGCTCAAACTATGTATGAGGCTCCGGGAATTGGCTTAGCTGCAACACAGGTTAATGTTCATTTGCAAGTTGTTGTTATTGACTTATCTGATGAGCGTAATCAGCTTCAAGTATTTATTAACCCTGAAATTATTTGGGCAAGCGAAGAAACTAAAGTTTGGCAAGAGGGGTGTTTATCTGTGCCAGATTTTTATGATGAGGTGAATCGTCCAGCTGAAGTTAAGGTTAAGGCGCTCAACTTGGATGGCGAGACGTTTGAACTGCATGCCGATGGATTGTTAGCTGTTTGTATTCAACATGAAATGGACCACTTAAAAGGTAAAGTATTTGTCGAATATCTTTCAGCCCTAAAGCGCATGAGAATCGCTGGAAAGTTAAAAAAGAAATTAAAGGCGGGTGAGCTGTAATGCTAAAGGTTGTTTTTGCTGGAACACCTGAATTTGCAAAAATAGCCTTGCAAGCGATTATTGCTGCGGGACATGAGGTTGTGTTGGTAATGACACAGCCTGACAGGCCTGCAGGTAGAGGTATGCAATTACAGGCGAGCCCTGTGAAAGCGCTTGCGCTGACAAAAAATATTCCCGTATTACAGCCGACATCTTTACGTATCAATGGTAAATATGCGGATGAAGCTAAAGAGGCTTTAAAAGTTTTAAACGACACCAGTTTTGATGTGATGGTGGTTGCTGCTTATGGATTATTGTTACCCCAAGAAGTTTTTGATATTGCAGAAACATCAGGTCGGGCAGGATGTCTAAATATCCACGCATCTATATTACCTAGGTGGCGAGGCGCTGCACCAATACATAGAGCAATAGAGGCTGGCGACAAAGAGACCGGTATATCCATTATGCAAATGGACTTAGGTTTAGATACCGGGGCCGTTATTGCAAAAAAAGCCATCGACATTTCTGAAGAAGACACGACCGGATCATTGCATGATCATTTGGCAATCTTGGGTGGAGAAATGATTGTGAATGCTTTGGCGGATTTTGAAAAAAATAGAGTATTGCCAAGCACACCCCAAGAGGCAGCCGGAACAACTTACGCCAATAAAATTTTGAAAGAAGAGTCTCGTATCAATTGGTCCGAGAGCGCGCAAAAAATAGATTTAAAAATTCGGGCATTTAATCCATTTCCTGGAGCGACGTTTCAAAATGGTGAAGAGTTAATAAAGGTTTGGCACTCTAAATATTTGGGTGATAAAACAAACGCCCCATCAGGAGCGCTATTAGCTATTGAAAAATCAGGGGTTGTTGTTGCGGCCGCGGGTGAAACAATACGATTAACTGAATTACAAAAACCGGGTGGGAAAAGAGTGGCTGCTTATCAGTTAGCGCAGTCAATGGGTTGGCAGGTTGGCCACCAATTTATTTAATTCCCACTTGAATATATCAACCATTCAACACATATATAGTTTTGTTAGAAGTTTGAAACTAGAATGCTCCAAATAAATTATTAAGGACATAAATGTTTAATTGGTTTAAAACAGCTTTATTAATGGCGGCAATCACAGGTTTATTTATTGTGGTTGGCGGCATGCTTGGCGGTGAGCAAGGCATGCTCATGGCGCTGTTATTGGCCTTTGGCATGAATTTTTTTAGCTACTGGTTTTCTGACAGCATGGTTTTAAAAATGATGAATGCGCGTGAGGTTGATGAAACTACCGCACCACATTTTTATCGCATGATTGCTGAGCTTGCACAAAAAGCAAACTTGCCAATGCCACGTGTTTATTTAATTGAAGAAAGTGCACCGAATGCTTTTGCAACAGGAAGAAATCCTGAGAATGCTGCCGTAGCTGCGACAACGGGTATTTTGCAAATTCTCTCCGAAAGAGAAATTAAAGGTGTTATGGCCCATGAGTTGGCACATGTAAAACATAGAGATATATTAATTTCAACAATATCTGCGACTATGGCTGGTGCATTATCTGCTTTGGCAAATTTTGCGATGTTTTTTGGTGGTAGAGATTCTGAGGGTCGTCCAAGTAATCCGATTGCAAGCATATTGGTCATGATATTGGCACCTTTGGCAGCCAGCTTAATTCAAATGGCTATATCTCGTGCGAGAGAATATGAGGCGGATAGAGGTGGCGCAGAAATTTGCGGCGATCCATCAGCACTTGCTAGTGCGTTAGAAAAAATTCATAACTACGCAACTGGTCGACAATTCGACGCTGTAGAGCATCATCCTGAAACGGCTCAAATGATGATCATGAATCCATTGTCAGGTGGCGGCATCGCTGGCCTATTCTCAACACATCCGCCAACTGAAGATCGCGTATCTCGTTTGATGGAAATGGCAAGAACAGGAATGTACCCTGTCTGAAATTAAACCCCAAGGCGTTAGCCTATCGAAAGCCCTCCTTGCCTCTGCAAAAGTACTTGAGCAGGTGCACGAGGGCACCTCGTTAACCGTAGCAATTCAGTCTGCACCTATAGCGTTAAGGCCCGCTGTACAAAGTATTACTTTTCAAGCATTGAGGCGTGGTTTTTGGGTGCAGGAAGTTCTTAATCAATATTTGCAAAAAACACCGCCAGGTCTAACCAAGTATTTACTTTGGGCTGCCATCGCATTGGTGCCAGAAAAAGATCGCGAGCCCATGTATGCAACGCATACATTAGTCAACGAAGCGGTGAACGCCACGCATTTAGACAAAACAATGTCTTATGCTAAAGGACTTGTGAATGCGATTTTGAGACGCGTTCTTAGAAGCCCTGATATTTACAAAGAAATTTCCGAGGATGAGAACCCGTCTTACCCTGATTGGTGGTTGGAAAAATTAAAACGAGCTTATCCATCCGAGTATCAAGAAATAATTCGTTGTTCTAGAGAAAAGCCACCACTCATTATTCGGTTGAATCAGCGACAGTTAAATACGCCGGAGAAAATGCAAAGTTATCAGGAGTCTTTGCGGGAGGCCACAATTAATTTTGAACCTTTAAATAAGGTGGCAGGTTCTAAATTATTAAATGCGTTACATATTACAAAACCAGTTCCTGTAAATCAGTTACCGGGATTTTTTGAAGGAACCTGTTCTGTGCAAGATGCGGGTGCTCAATTAGCTGCTTATTTGTTGGCTCCAAAAGCTCAATCAAGGGTATTAGATGCTTGTGCTGCGCCAGGTGGAAAAAGTGCCCATTTGTTAGAGTTATTTGATATCCAATTAGACGCTTTAGAAATTGATCCAGCCAGGGCTAAAAGAATTGAGGAGAACTTTTCTAGACTCTCTTTGTCAGGTGGGAAAGTATTGGTGGGCGATGCATCGAATCCGAAGCCTTGGTTTAGTGGTGAGCCCTATGACGCCATTTTGGCGGATGTGCCTTGTTCTGCCTCAGGAATTGTTCGTCGTCATCCGGACATTACTTATTTAAGGCAAGAGGCAGACATTAAGAATTTGCAAATTACACAAAGAAAAATATTGACTGCTTTGTGGGCTTTGCTTAAGCCGGGTGGTAAATTGCTATACGTAACCTGCTCAGTTTTCCCTGAAGAGGGTGAGTTGCAGGCTCGGTGGTGGTTAAATAGTGTGCCGGATGCTGTACGATTGGAGGCACCAGGACAATTATTGCCGTCAATGAACCATGATGGCTTCTTTTATGCGTTGTTTGAAAAGTCAAAAACACACTAATTGGTGAAAGATGCGCCAGATTAATAACTGGATTGCTAAGGTTGTATTTTTGATGGTCATCATGACCAGTGTCGCCTATGGTGATGATATTAAGTTTAAGAAAATAACCTTATCGCCAGGCGATAAAACTTGGTTATTGAATGCTGAAATTAATTTGGAATTAAGCCCTGCTTTGGAGCAATTAGTTAAAAAAGGGGTCACGCTCCATTTTGTTACAGAGTTTCAATTAACTAAGGGGCGTTGGTATTGGTTTGATGAAAAAATTGTTGATGTTCAGAGAACCTCAAAAATTTCTTATCAGGCATTAACCGACCAATATCGTGTCACGCTTGGTAGCGTGACACTAACGGCCGCTAATTTAAAACAAGCCATGGCAGCAGTTAGCACAATAGATGACTGGGCCGTAGTAGATCAGTCCGCGGTTAATCAAAACCAGAGTTATATCGCTGCGATTCGTATGAGGCTGGACACTAACCAATTAGCCAAGCCCTTTCAGGTTAATGCAATTAATTCAAAAGCATGGAATCTGCAAAGTGAGTGGAGTAGATTTGAATTTACGCCTAAAGCGGTGCCATTAACTCATGGGGTAAATGCTCAATGATGCGCTTTTTGGCTAAACCCATTTTGGTGGGGGTCGTTGTTCTTCTAGCGCTTATTTTATTGGTGTTGTTGGCCACTGCATCAGCCAATACTTCTTTCTTTGAAGAGTATTTCGCCATGTTGTTTGCGGCAAATATATTTATTGGTATTTTATTTTTTGCCGTTATTGTCGGCTTAATCATTAGCATTGCTATGCGTTGGCGCAAAGGATATTTTGGAGCTAGGCTTATTGCTAAATTGGCCCTGTTCTTTGCATTGGTTGGAGTCTTGCCTGGTGCTATTTTGTATGGTGTTTCGCTACAGTTTGTGTCGCGAAGTATTGAGTCTTGGTTTGATGTGAAGGTTGAGCGTGCGTTAGAGGCGGGGCTTAATTTAGGCAAAGCTAGCATTGAAGTATCAAAAGATGATTTGTTGGGTAAGGGAAGAGAGTTAGCAAATTTAATCGGATCAAACTTAAGAACGCAAGGTGAAGGTGGATTAACCTTATTGCTTTCTCGGCAACGCCAGCAAATGGATTTGGAAGAAGTTGCTTTATTTGGCAGTGGCGCTAAATTAATTGCAAGTGCTAGCTTAGGTTTGACTTCGGCTGTTTCTGAGATGTCATCGCAGGACAAGCTCAATCAGGCTAAGACTGTTGGAAATTTCACCCAAGTTGATGAACCTAATAAAGCCGATAAGCATCCAAGCTACGCAGTAAAGATCATTATCCCGATTCAGAGTGGCGCCTCACAAGGCAATCTAACTTCATTTAACTTGCGAACTCAATCGGAAGACAAATATCTATTGTTAGTTAAATATATGCCTGAGAGCATCAGCAACAATGCCTTATCTGTGCAAGAGGCTTATATCGAGTATCAAGAAAAGGCCTTAGGTAGATCGGGCCTTCGAAAAATGTATATCGGGACATTAACGATTACATTATTTTTAGCGCTCTTCATTGCAGTTACCTTAGCTTTGTTGCTGGGTCGCCAATTAGCCTACCCCTTATTGATGTTGTTAAAAGGTACAAAAGCGGTTGCTGAGGGAGACTTATCGCCAAAACCTGAAATTAATACGGGTGATGAGTTGGGTATGCTCACCAAGCAATTTAATGTCATGACTAGACAGTTGCTTGAAGCAAGAAACTCGCTTCAAGAATCTAAAGCATTATCTGAAAGTGTTTTATCTAATTTAACTGCGGGAGTTTGTGTTTTAGACGAATCCTTTAAATTGGTCATTGCTAATGCTGGTGCATCCAGGATTTTTGAAATTCCTTTAGAGAATTATGTTGGTAAGAGCTTAGGTTCAATTGATAAGCTTTTATCTTTTGAGCGTGAAGTTAAACAGGAGTTTGAGGCGTATCAAATTTCAAGCCAAGACCCTGATGAGCACTGGCAAAAACAAATTATTCTAGAAGACCAGGTGGAAATTGATCCACAACATAAGCAAGGTATTACTTTGTTGGTTCGAGGTACTCATCTTGCGAGCGGTTTATATATCGTTGTGTTTGATGATATTTCTGAGGTGATTACCGCTCAGCGTTCTATTGCGTGGGGTGAGGTTGCCAGACGACTTGCTCACGAAATTAAGAACCCATTAACGCCGATTCAGTTGTCAGCTGAACGCTTACAGTTAAAGTTGGAAAATAATATTGCACCGGAGCAGCAAGAGTTGTTAACTAAGAGCACTGGAACCATCATTGCTCAAGTTGAAGCCATGAAAAAAATGGTCAATGACTTCAGAGACTTTGCTAAAACTCCGGAAGCTAATTTACAGGCCTTGTCATTAAATGATTTGATTACAGAAATTCTTTATCTCTATGAAGGCAGTCCGGTATCCGCTGATTTAGATATTAAGTGCCCAGAGATTATCGGAGACTCGATTCAGTTAAGGCAGGTCATACATAACCTTATTCAGAATGCGATTGATGCAAGCATAGAAGCGCATGCGAATGCGGACTTTTCAATATTGGTTAAAACAGAGTTGCTGCCATATCCCAAAAATAGCGAAGTGGGAGTGGGTATTGTGAAGTTAAGCGTGATTGACTCTGGAACGGGATTTTCAGCAAGAATATTAAGTAGAGCTTTTGAGCCTTATGTCACGACAAAAGCAAAAGGTACTGGATTGGGCTTAGCAATGGTTAAAAAGATCGTTGATGAGCATGGTGCAAGAATTGAGTTACGTAATCGCATGAAAGAAGATGTGGTGATAGGTGCTGAGGTATCTATTTATTTCAATCAATTAGTGAAGCAAAGTTAGCCATGGCAAGTATTTTGGTAGTAGATGATGAGATGGGCATTCGTGAGTTGCTCAATGAGATTTTGACTGATGAGGGTCATTCGGTAATTTCTGCGCAAAATGCTCAAGAGGCTAGAAACGCTAGAGATAATCTAGAGCCAGATTTGGTTCTTTTAGATATTTGGATGCCGGATGTTGATGGTGTTACTTTATTAAAAGAGTGGTCGGTTGGTGGTCAGTTAACCATGCCTGTGGTGATGATGTCTGGCCATGCAACGATTGACACAGCCGTTGAAGCAACAAGAATTGGTGCAGTTAATTTCTTAGAAAAACCTATTGCACTTCAAAAACTTTTAAAAACTGTAGAGCAAGCCTTAGAAAAAGCGCCACCTAAAGAATTATTTCAAGCAGAGATAAAACAAGAAGTTGCAGTATCTGCACCTAAAGTTGAAGAATTAGAAATTTACGAATCAAAAGATGTAAAAGATATGCCAGGTAATTTTGATTTGGCATATATTGATTTACCGCTTAGGGAAGCTCGGGATCTTTTTGAAAAAGCCTATTTTGAATATCACCTAGAGCAATTAGGTGGCAATATGACAAAAGTGGCTGATAAGACTGGCCTAGAAAGAACCCATTTATACCGCAAGCTCAAAATGCTAGGTATAGATGTCGGTAGTTACAAGGGAGATTAACGAGTAATTGGAGGCCTAGGGCAAGTTATTGGGCTTTCTAACACTTTCGTATATAATCTTGCTTCTTGGCCTGGTAGCTCAGTCGGTAGAGCAGAGGATTGAAAATCCTTGTGTCGGTGGTTCGATTCCGCCCCGGGCCACCAAGAATCTATAAACCACCTTCGGGTGGTTTTTTCATTCTTATCATCATTGCTCAAAATCCTAGTGTCCTGTAATGTCTTTTAAAACGACATTTAATTTAATGACATGTTTAATTTTTCAAGATTAGAAGTTCCCATTATTCAAGCCCCAATGGCGGGCGGCATTAATAATCCCAAATTGGCATCAGAGGTTAGCAATGCCGGAGGTGTTGGTAGTTTTGGATTTGCTTACAGCACACCGCAAAAAATTAGCGAAGACTTGGTAGCTACACGAGCTTTAACTAAAGGGCCCATTAATGCAAATTTCTTTGTCTTTAGTACGGTTGATTTGCCCGCACAAGCAATTCAAGATCAAGCAATAGAAGCATTAAAAAATTTACCTATTGAGGGTGATTACTCAGTATCAATACCGCAGATCCCTTTTTATCCTGATGTTGAAGAACAGCTTAACCCTGTATGGGAGCACTGCCCTGAAATTGTGACATTTCATTTTGGGATTCCTCCATTAAAGGCGATAGAGAAAGCGCACTCACTAGGCATAGCAGTTGGCATTACAGCTACAAGTATTGAAGAAGCAATTGCTATTGAAAAAGCGGGCGCTGATTTTATTGTGGCGCAAGGCATTGAGGCTGGCGGTCACCGAGGCATATTTAACCCAAGTGCTGCTGATGAAAAGTTAACCGCAATTGATTTAACTAAAAAATTAGTTAAATGTTGTTCTATACCAATAGTTTGTGCTGGCGCAATCATGGATGGGGCAGATATAGCCAATGCTCTTAAAGCGGGTGCTGTAGCTGCTCAATTGGGAACAGCATTTTTATGTTGCGATGAGTCTGGCGCATCACCAGCCCATAAAGATTACTTGCTCAACGAACATGACAGAGGCTCACTGTTTACGAAAGGTTTCTCAGGTAGGCTTGCTCGAGGCATTGAGAATGAATTTATTCGTTTAATGAAAGACAAGGTCAACTTGCCATTTCCGATACAAAACACAATGACAGCTTCTTTAAGGCAATTAGCCGCAAAGACTAATAACGGTGAATATCAAAGCCTTTGGGCAGGTCAAGACTATGCGAGAACTAGAAATCTTAGTGCTAAGGATTTAATGTTAGCGTTAAAAGAAGAGCTTTTGATTGCGATTGGGTGAGTTAGGGTGAGGCATTCTCGGATCCTGCCACCTCTGCTCTGAGCGATTAAGAAATAAAGTGCAAAGATTATTTACAAAGGGATTTAATCTTCCCTGATAAGTTTTGGCTTAAATGATCTTTTTTTGGGGTTAACCATTTAACTTTATTGGGGGCTTCTGGGGCAAGAGAAAATGAGGCTCCTTTAGCATTAGCATTGCTGTAGTAAATGCTATCAACAATCGCATATTGTTTCGATTGGCAGTTATACATAAATGTAGAGCTAACCGACTGGTAGTTTGTTAGTGCGCCTTTTTCGTTTTTGATTGATTGAGGCTGAGAGTGATTTGTCAGGATCCCGCTAAAGACAAAATTATCTTTTGTTAGGGTTGTTTTTGATTCTAGAAAAAAACTAGTCTCGTTATCTGATTTATAAAACTCTACCCACTGAGCCATAGCAAATGATGGGATTAACAAAGTTAGAAATAAGCCAACAGAATATTTTTTCATAAAGTTCCTTTTTGAAGATATTAGCTTAAGTTTATAAATTTTGGATGTTTTTTATTGGTATTGTCTAAGTGAAATCGAGCCTTCTTCTGTAGAATGGTTTCATGACCAATCTTAATCAGCTGCCTATAGATCTTCCTATTCCAGGGGATGATGGTGCTACTGCTCATCTAAAAGGCATGCGCTTGCCTAATGTTTCTTTGCTGGCAACTAATGGTCTAAGTATCGATATAGGAGCAATTCAAGGCTGGTTAGTTATTTATTGTTACCCAATGACGGGCCAGCCTAATGTGGCATTGCCGGATGGTTGGGACCAAATTCCTGGGGCAAGAGGTTGTACGCCACAGAGTTGCTCATTTAGAGATCACTATCAAGAGTTACAAAATTTGGGCGCAGAAGTTATTGGTTTGAGCGTTCAAACAACTGAATATCAAAAAGAGATGGTTGAGCGACTGCATTTGCCATTTCCTGTGGTGAGTGATGCGAACTACCAATTTCAGAAGGCATTGAACATGCCAACGTTTGTCGCGGCAGGCATGACACTTCTAAAGCGCGTAACATTAATTGCACATAACGGAGTGATTAAGGCCGTGCATTACCCTATTTTTCCAAGTGATAGTGATCCAGCATGGGTCATTAATTATTTGCAAACACAGCAGGCCTAGCCTTTGGTGATATGAAGTGATGACGAATAAAAATCCAAAAATATTTGTAATGGGCGCAGGCTCTGTAGGATGTTTTTTTGGCGGCATGTTAGCGCGCGCCGGAAAAGATGTGACATTAATAGCACGACCCAATCATGTGGAGGCCATTCGTGAAAAAGGCTTATATATGGAGTGCATTAATTTTCAAGAATATGTTCCGGTTAAAGCTACAACAGATCAGTCAGCTGTTAAAGAGGCCGATATTATTTTGTTGTGCGTTAAGTCTCCTGACACTCAAAAAACAATAGAAGCGATTCATGGGTTTTTGAAAAAAGACGTCATTATTTTGAGTTTGCAAAACGGCGTTAGCAATTGCGACACTATTTCCCCAAAAGTTCCTAAGCATGTTTATCCAACGGTTGTGTATGTTGCAACGGGCATGGAGGGGGCTGGCCATTTAAAACACTTTGGTCGAGGCGAGTTATTAATTGGAGATTTAAATAACGAACATCTTGTTAATGACTCAATTCAAGATGAGCTTCAAATGTTGGCTGAGATATTTGGTTCATCAGGTGTTCCTTGTGACATATCAAAAAACATTAAATATGAGTTGTGGAGTAAGTTTTTGGTGAACTGTTGTTATAACGGTATTTCTGCGATTGGCCAGATTCAATATGGCAAGATGGCTGCGCAAGCGGAAGTGAGAGCACTCATTGAGCAGATAACAAAAGAATTTTTAGCAATAGCTCTTAAAGAGGGTGTCGATATTAGTCCTTCACAAGCAGCTAGTCTCAATTACCAAATAGCCACTAGTATGTCGGGGCAGCGCTCCTCTACTGCTCAGGACTTATCTAGAAAAAAACCTACTGAGATTGATTATCTTAATGGTTTGATTGTTAAAAAAGGCCAAGACTATGGCATCGAGACCCCGGCTAATCAGAGTGTTTATGCCTTAGTCAAAATGATGGAATCAAATTATTGAGGGGTTGCTGGCACCACTTGCCAGCCTTCATTACAAGTAGCAGCATATGGGTAGTATGTTCTGCTGGATTGGCAGTAATACCAAACTGGTGGCAAATTTTGCGCCACTATTGGAGCTGGTGGCATCGGCGCTGGCACATGCATGGGCATAGTTTGAACATAAACGGGGGGTTGCGCCACATAAACAGGCCTTGGTTGCAAAATAGAATACGTAATTAGACCTCCAATGATGGCTGGCCCTACCCAATAGTCACCATGACCGCCGCCTCTGTAACCATAACCGCCATGTGCACTAGCGTTATTTGATAGCATTGCCATAGTAGATAGGCTGAGAGTGAAAGCTATCAATTTAATAATTCTTTTCATATCATCATCCTTTAGCTTGATGTACCTCTATAACGCGGCAATAGTAGTAAAGATGACAACAATAAGATGAATGATTTACCAGTTTTATATTCTTATAGACGTTGCCCTTATGCAATGAGGGCCAGAATGGCCTTAAGTTACGCTGGTATTCCTGTTGAAATACGAGAAATTTCTTTACGGAATAAGCCATTAGCCATGTTAGAAATTTCACCAAAGGGAACGGTGCCGGTATTACAAGTTGGTGAATTAGTCATTGAGCAGAGCCTGGAAATTATGAAATGGGCTTTGTCGCAGTCGGATAAAAATGGCTGGTTAAATAATTTGGCTGCTTCGGAAGCGTTAATCGCTACTAATGATGGCCCCTTTAAGAAACTTTTGGATCAATATAAATATCCTGATCGATATCCTCATCAAACAATTACAGGCACCCTCAATCAAGCATTAGAAATATGTTTATTGCCATTTGAGCAACGTTTGCAAAAATCGCGCTATTTATTAGGTGATCAAATGAGTTTGGCTGATGTGGCAATCTTCCCATTTATTAGGCAATTTTCAATGGTTGATGTCGCGTGGTTTGAAAAATCCTCTTTAGACCATCTTAAAAAGTGGTTAAATGAACAGATAGAATCAGATTTATTCTTAGGCGTTATGCAAAAGCATCCAACTTGGCATGACAAATAATTGGAGAAAAAATGAAGCGTTTCATAGCATTTTTGGTGGTAATAGCGGCTCTATTTAGTGCTTACACTTGGTTAACATTGAGCTGGAGTTATTCAAAGGGTGAGCGTGCCGGTTATGTTCAAAAATTTTCTAAAAAAGGGTGGGTTTGTAAAACTTGGGAAGGTGAGCTTGCCATGATTAATATTCCAGGAACCCTCACAGAGAAATTTAACTTTACTGTTCATGATGAAGCGCTTGCTCAGAAAATTAATGAGAGCATGGGTAAACGTGTGGCCTTGGTGTATGAAGAGCACGTGGGCGTGCCGTCCAGCTGTTTTGGGGACACTGGACACTACGTTACCAACATCATGATTGTTGACTAAATTTATTTAGTCAAAATTAGCTTCTTAAGCTTTGTGATGCGAAGGCGATAAATTTCGCCTTCATGAGCAATATCTAAATAGTTTGACTGCCCCAGCAAAGACTTGCTGTTTACAGGGGATTGATTTTTTGATTTGTGGTCTTCCCTTTTGGGAAAGTTGATTTCATTTGTTGTCATGATGATTTCTTCTTTTGAAAGAAATTTCATCATAACAAATCAAAACCATTACTCATTACATGGGATTTGCAACGCATAAGACACGAGTTATTTTGCGCGTCGCTTTAGTTGGGAAATGATGATTTTCGCTAAATAAATAATAATTAAAGTACCTACTAAATCACCAATAAACATCACGCCAACATGCTCAACAAAGTTATCGTTAATGCCGCGCGCAAAAAACCATAATTGATGTAACAGTGGGCTAATTAGTGAATAGATAAAGATGCAATTTAATAGCTTGTGGCCATCCAGGTTTTCTAGATTAGATGTCAAATCCATATTTTTAAAAACAAAGATTCTTGCTAAATAAGGTCCTAAGCCTCCAATTAGACCAGCGCCCAGCCCAGAAACGATGTCATGTTGAAAGTAAAAATTAAGCGCAATTAAGACCGATGCTAATGAAATCCCGAGTGCACCACTGAACCCAAAAAGTAGGGTTAACAAAAGCCTTAAACCTGCCGGTAAAAAAATCCAATTAACACCCAGTGAAAATGTCAGCGAGGACATAAGAAATGAATTGATACCAAAACACGCGCCATATAACAGGGCTGAAATTAAAATAAGCGTTGGATTGAAGGCGTTTTTTAGCATGGCGGATAATTAACTTTGCACTAGACGACGATGTCTGTGGATACTCATCAAGATACCAATACCAACACCAAGCGTTACTAAGGCCGTTCCGCCGTAGCTAATGAAGGGGAGTGGAACTCCCACAACAGGCAAGATGCCACTAACCATGCCCATGTTCACAAAAGCATAGGTAAAGAAAATCATAGTGACTGAGCCACCCAAAAGGCGTGTAAATAAAGTTGGCGCATTGGACGAAATGGCTAATCCTCTTTGAATAAGTCCAAAGAATAGTGCGAGTAAAACAAGGTTGCCAATTAGGCCAAACTCTTCAGAAAAAACAGCAAAAACAAAATCGGTATGTTTTTCGGGAATGAACTCTAAGTGAGCTTGTGTGCCTTGTAACCAACCTTTACCAAACAAACCACCAGAACCAATAGCAATCACAGACTGAATGGTATGAAAGCCCTTGCCTAATGGATCGGTACTGGGGTCTAACAGTGTACAAATGCGATGCTTTTGATAGTCGTGTAAGAATGGCCAAGACACATCGGGATCGCAAATAAAGCTACCAAAAATAATCACCAGCAATATGGCAACGCCGCCGACAGAGACGACGGGAACAATATATTTCCAGGGAAACCCAGCAAGAATAATCACATAAAGGCCTGCCGCTAAAACTAAAAGAGCGGTTCCTAAGTCAGGTTGTCTTGCAATTAAAGCTACTGGCAAGATAAGTAATATGGCCGCTATGCCATAGTCTAAATTTCTAAGAACACCTTCTCTTTTTTGAAAGTACCAAGCCAACATTAATGGCATAGCAATTTTCATAAGTTCTGATGGCTGAATTACTACCCCTACATTTACCCAGCGGCGCGCACCTTTTTTAATTAAACCAAAAGCTGCCACAGCTAACAGTAATGCAACACCAAAGCTATAGATCCAAACGGCTGATCGTTGCAACCATTTTGGAGGCACTCTAGAAACAAGCCACATCACAGAATAAGAAAGTAATAGATTTCTTAATTGATCGATTAATTGAATTGGGGTGCCACTACTAGCAGAGATAAAAGTAACAATGCTAATTAAAGCCAAGCCAAGAACAATAAGACCTAAGGTTTTATCGAAGCCCGACCATAAAAAATCAATGCGCTGAATTAAGGGGCGCTTTTCCATTCTGGAACCTCCTTTGGCCAGCGGCCTTCAATGAAATAATCAAGCGCTCTTCTTGCAATCGGGGCTGCTTGTGCAGCACCAAAGCCCGCATTTTCAACCACCATGGCAATCGCAATCTTTGGTTTATCTGCTGGTGCGAAAACAATAAACAAAGCATGATCCCTTAAAAACTCTGGCGTTGCACTGTGGCTATAGTTTTTGGAATTTAAGCTAAAAACTTGAGCCGTACCGGTTTTACCTGCTGCTTGGTAAGTAACCCCTGTAAAGGCCTGTGCTGATGTGCCGAATTTATTCACATCAACCATTGCATTTTTAATGACCTCAATGTTTTGAGGTTTTAAGTCAACTCGGTAACTTTCTTTAGGTGTTGTTAATTTACGTTCTTTGGTAATTGGATTCTCAATTGATTTGACTAGGTGGGGTTTCATCACCACACCTTTATTTGCTAAGTTGGCAGTGGCGTGCGCTAATTGAAGAATCGTGAAGCTGTTGTAGCCTTGGCCAATACCTAAAGAAATAGTTTCTCCGTCATACCATTTTTGTTGTTCAGGCTTTTTAAAAGTTTTTTCTTTCCAAGCAGTTGAAGGTAGTGTCCCTCTTACCTCACCATCCAAATCAATGCCGGTAATTTGCCCGAAGCCTAGCGGTTTCATGAAGTCATGCATCATGTTCACGCCCATGTCCCTTGCAAGTAAATAGTAGTACGTATCACAAGATTCGACAATTGATTTGGCCATATCAACCATGCCATGACCACCTTTTTTATCATCTCTGAAGGTGTGGTTGCCAAAGGTGAAGTAGCCTGGATCAGCAATTGCCTGGCTTGGTGTTCGCTTGCCGGTTTCTAGTGCAGCCAAAGCCATGAAAGGTTTATAGGTAGAACCTGGTGGATAAATACCTTTAAGCGGCCGGTTATAGAGCGGTTTCTCTAAAGACTCATTTAATACTTTCCAGGTGGTTGGATCAATGCCTTCCACAAAATCATTGGGATTGAAGTTAGGCTTAGAAACAAACGCTAATACGTCGCCAGATTCTGGTTCGATAGCAACAAAGGCACCTCTTCTCTTTCCATAGAGCTCTTCTACGAGGTGCTGTAGTTTGATATCAATGGATAGCACCAAGTTATTGCCAGGCGTTGATGAAGAAGTTGTGAGTGTCCGAACGGCTCTCCCACCGGCTGTGATTTCTACTTGCTCAAATCCTGGCGCACCACGCAGCGCGTATTCATAACTCTGCTCTAGGCCAATTTTCCCAACATATGGAGTGCCTAGTAAATTAATGTTTCTTCTTTGAGTGCTATCGCTACCAGTTCTATTGTCGTCTAGTTCAGCAATTAATTTTTCGCGGTCACGTTGAGAAACTCGACCGATGTAGCCAATGACGTGAGAGCCTAATTCTCCATATGGATATTGTCTAAATAAGCGTGCGCGAATTTCGACACCTGGAAATCTAAAGCTTTGAGCTGTAAATCTTGCAACCTCAACATCGCTTAATAGAGTTCTAACCGGAAACGCGTCAAAAGTTTTTGATTCGTTTAAAAGTTTTAAAAAATTCTTTCTATCTTTTGGTTGAATATCCACAACGCTAGATAGTTCATCTAACAAATCATTCACATTGCCTTCAATTTGCGATGGATTGATTTCTAAGGTGTAAGCAGAGTAATTTCTAGCAATAACAATGCCATTTCTGTCGATAATTAATCCACGGCTAGCAGGTACAGGTACCAAGGCAATGCGATTGTTTTCAGCCGCTAAAGAGTGCCTGTTGTGTGTAATTATTTGTAACCAAACAAATCTAAGTAGCAATAGGCCAAAGCAGACCAATACAAATACCATGGCAACAGATAGCCTGTCTTGGAAAGACTTAACGGTCGGCTGAGTATTTTTAAAGCGATCCATAGAGTCGTCTAATTACAGAGGACGATTTAAATCGACATCGGTTGGTCTTCTTTGAGGCGCTAAAAGAATCCAAACTGCAATAGGCCACAGTGCAGCTTCAATAAATCCAGAAAACAGACTCGTCCACGCCCAAAATGGGATTTCTCCTGAGGCGATCCATTGAACGATTAGCGGCCAAATGGAGGCGGCTAAAAATAATGGAAGAAGGTGCAAGGATTGTTCTGGACGAGAAAAGCCAAGAACACGACGCTGCCAGTTAATGCCGAAATACGCAATGATGGGATACATAAACGCGTGCTGCCCTAAAAGGGTTGCGCTATGAATATCCATTACTAAGCCTAGGCAAAATGCCCAAACAACGCCCACTTTTCTAGGTTGGTAAATCGTCCAAAAAACGATACAAATTAAAACCCAGTCTGGCACCCAAGGGGAGTTGCCTAGCGGTAAGAAATTTAGCAACAACGCACCTAACAAGCTAGCCCCAATAAATAGGGGATTAGCAGGTCGAAGTATGTACCCACTCTCGATCATTGCTTACCTCTATATAAGCGATTGGACTTTGTTTCAGAGGTCTTGTTGTTTCGATCATTAGCCGGTTTAGGGCCAAATGCCGCATCATAAAACAGCACCATGACATGACGGAATCGGTTAACACCACCTACTGGAGAGCAGTAAACATAGGCAAAATTCTTATCAACATTACGGTCGATTTTGTCAATCGTGGCTACTGCAAATCCTGGTGGATAAACACCATCGATACCTGAAGTCATCAGGATATCGCCCACCTGTAAATCGCTCACAGCAGCCATATGTCTTAATTCAAGAGGCTTACCCCTGCCGTTACCGTACAAAGCAGCTCTTAGGCCGTTTCTGGCCACTTGTACAGGAATCACCATATCTCTGTCATCTAACAAAGAAACTTCGGATTTGTTTTCCATGACCCGAACAACTTGACCAACAATGCCTTGGTGATCGGCAACCGCCTGGCCAGCCGTGATGTTGCTACTAGCACCTCTATCAATAATGACCTTTTGAGAGAGAGGATTGGGCGGGTTATACAAAATTTGGGCAATCAGAATCTTGAACCTGGTTTGCTCTTGAATGCCGATTAATTTTCTAAGTTGAGCATTTTCAGACATGAACAGCTCAGATTGATTAGCTAAGAGGGTAAGTTCAGCAACCCGTTTTTCCAAAGCTTCGTTTTGTTGCTCAAGAGTGCCTTTGGTGGTGAGATAGTCGTAAGTACCCCTAATAAGGTCCCTGGGCCACAACATGACCGTTTCAACAGGCGTTAACAAGAAGCTAGCAATAGAGCGAACTTGATCAATGGTTCTGTATTGATAATCTAAAACCATTAAAGTCAGGCTAGCCAAAAGACAAACCGCCAGCTTGATTAAAGCTGGCGTGCCTTGTTTGAAGAGTGGTGGCGGACTAAGCTGCAATTAATGCTCGTGCTGCTTAGGGGCTTATTCTTGTGAGAAAACGCCGCCTAACTTATCCATACGCTCGAGGGCCATGCCTGAGCCTCGGGCAACGCAAGTTAGAGGATCTTCAGCCACATGAACTGGCAAGCCAGTTTCTTCCAAAAGTAAGCGGTCAAGGTCTCTTAGTAGAGCGCCACCGCCTGTCAACATCATGCCTCTATCGGCGATATCTGAGGCCAGTTCTGGTGGAGTTTGCTCAAGAGCCACTTTAACTGCGGTAACAATTTGATTAAGTGGGTCTGTTAGGGCTTCAAGGATTTCATTGCTTGTCACCGTAAAGCTTCTAGGAATACCTTCTGATAGGTTGCGGCCGCGAATTTCCATTTCTTTTACTTCGGAACCTGGGAAGGCTGAACCAATCGTTTTCTTGATAGCTTCAGAAGTTTGTTCACCAATCAACATGCCGTAGTTACGGCGGATGTAATTGATGATGGCTTCGTCAAATTTGTCACCACCAACACGAACAGAACCCTTGTAAACCATGCCGCCTAGAGACATAACGCCCACTTCAGTTGTGCCGCCACCGATGTCTACAACCATTGAGCCTGAAGCCTCAGAAACTGGTAGGCCGGCACCAATAGCAGCAGCCATTGGTTCTTCAATTAAGTAAACCTGAGATGCGCCTGCTCCGAGAGCGGATTCACGAATGGCACGTCTTTCAACCTGGGTTGAGCCGCATGGTACGCAAATAATGATGCGTGGGCTTGGTTTTAGCAGTTTCGTTTCATGCACCATCTTGATAAACTGCTTCAACATTTGTTCGGTAATCGTGAAATCGGCAATAACACCGTCTTTCATAGGGCGAATCGCCTCAATATTGCCAGGAACGCGACCGAGCATCTGTTTGGCTTCTTTACCGACTGCCAAAATGGTTTTTTTGCCGTTGGGGCCGCCTTCTTGGCGAATCGCCACAACAGACGGTTCATCAAGGACAATACCCCTGTCACGCATGTAAATAAGGGTGTTAGCTGTGCCTAAGTCAATGGCTAAATCATTGGAAAAGTAGTTGCGAAAGAGACCAAACATAATTTAAGTAGGAAAATAGATTAATTAATACGTTAATGAACCCTTTAATGATACCGTAGCAGGCCAAATGAATCTTGAAGATGTTAAGCGCATAGCGCAATTATCCCGCCTAGCCATCACTGATGATGAGGCAGCTAGTACCTTGAATCAATTACAAAAAGTATTTGATTTGGTTGAGCAAATGCAGGCTGTAAATACAGATGGTATTGAGCCTTTAGCTCATCCAATTGAGCAAATTATGTCTATTGCCCAACCATTACGTGAAGACGTCGTGACTGAAATCGATCAAAGAGATGCTTATTTACAAAATGCACCCGCTCAGCATGAGGGATTATTTTTAGTGCCAAAGGTGATTGAATGAGCTGGCATACCAAAACAATTAAACAAATTTCAGACGCACTTAAAGCTAAGCAAATTAGCAGTAAAGAATTAGCAGATTATTTTTTACAAAGAATTGCCAATGCGAAAGATTTGAACGCGGTTATTGATTTAAATGAAGCAAAAACTATTGAGCAAGCGAATCATGCTGATGCGTTAATTGCGAAAGGTGCGGCATCTCCATTAATAGGCGTGCCAATTTTGCATAAGGATGTTTTTGTAACGAAGCATTGGAAATCAACGGCATGTTCAAAAATTTTGAGCGACTACGTTAGCCCATTCGATGCCCATGTAGTAGCTAAGCTAGGACCTGATGGTGCTGGCATGGTCTGCTTAGGTAAAGCTAATATGGATGAGTTCGCGATGGGCTCTTCTAATGAAAATTCTTACGCAGGCCCTGCTTTAAATCCGTGGGATAAAACTCGTGTACCCGGTGGATCATCTGGTGGTTCTGCTGTAGCAATTGCAGCCGGATTAAGTCCTGCTGCAACAGGCACAGATACGGGCGGATCCATTCGTCAGCCAGCATCATTGTGTGGCATTACAGGCATTAAACCCACATATGGCCGCGTATCGCGTTACGGCATGATTGCTTATGCATCATCTTTGGATCAGGGTGGGCCCATGGCGAAAACCGCTGAGGATTGCGCTATCTTGTTAAATGCCATGGCTGGTCATGATCACAAAGACTCAACAAGCTTAGACCGTCCTTCTGAAGATTACACAGCAAAATTAGGTAAGTCATGGATGCCTGGCGAAGCGCAACTTTTAAAGGGTTTAAAAGTTGGTCTACCGAAAGAATATTTTGGTGATGGTTTAAGTTCTGATGTGCGTTCTGCTGTAGAGGGCGCATTGGAACAATTCAAAAAAATGGGCGCTGAATGTGTGCCTGTTTCATTGCCTAAAACAGAGTTGTCTATTCCTGTGTATTACGTTATTGCGCCAGCAGAAGCATCAAGTAATTTAAGTCGTTTTGATGGTGTTCGTTATGGGCGTCGTGCCGACCAATATAGCGATTTGTTGGACATGTACAAGCGTACGCGTTCAGAAGGTTTTGGCACCGAAGTAAAACGTCGCATCATGATTGGAACTTACGTGTTGTCGCATGGTTATTACGATGCTTACTATTTGAAGGCGCAACGTATTCGCAGAATCATTGCGCAAGATTTTCAAGAAGCATTTAAACAATGCGACATTATTGCTGGACCGGTTGCGCCGACAGTTGCCGGCAAGATTGGTGAGAAAACATCTGATCCAACGCAAATGTATTTAGAAGATATTTATACCTTATCACCTAACTTGGCTGGGTTACCTGCCATGAGTGCGCCTTGTGGTTTTGGTGACAATGGCATGCCTGTTGGCATACAGCTAATTGGTAACTATTTCTCAGAGGCAAGCTTATTGCAATTGGCGCACGCATATCAAATGGAAACGGATTGGCACCAACGTCTTTCACCGGTTGCGCAGAAAGGTGGTGCGGCATGAAATGGGAAGTGGTGATTGGTCTTGAGACCCATGCGCAATTAAGAACTGTTTCTAAAATTTTCAGTGGAGCATCTACTGAATTCGGTGCTGAAGCAAATCGTCAGGCTTGCGCCGTTGATTTAGCTCTTCCAGGTGTCTTGCCTGTGTTGAATAAAGAGGCTGTGGCGCATGCTATTCGTTTTGGTTTGGCGGTTGGTTCAACGATTGCGCCATTTAGTGTGTTCGCGCGTAAAAATTATTTCTACCCTGACTTACCAAAGGGTTATCAAATTAGTCAATTTGAAATACCAGTGGTGCAGGGTGGCAAGTTGGATATTCAAGTTGATGGCGTTGTAAAAACAGTCAATTTAACGAGGGCTCATTTAGAGGAGGATGCTGGCAAGTCGCTGCATGAAGATTTCCGTGGCCCACATGGCGAATCATCTAGTGGTATTGATTTGAATAGAGCGGGCACGCCTCTTTTGGAGATTGTTACTGAGCCAGATATGCGTAGCGCTGCTGAAGCTGTGGCTTATGCAAAAGCGTTGCACACCTTGGTGGTTTGGCTAGGTGTTTGTGATGGCAATATGCAAGAGGGTTCTTTTAGATGTGATGCCAACGTTTCTGTGAGACCAGAAGGTCAGGCTGAGTTTGGCACACGTTGCGAAATTAAAAATTTGAACTCTTTCCGTTTCTTGGAGGAGGCTATTCAATACGAGGTGCGTCGTCAAATAGAACTCATTGAAGATGGTGGAACCGTTGTTCAAGAAACAAGGCTCTATGATCCAGATAAAAAAGAAACTCGCAGCATGCGCAGTAAAGAGGATGCTAACGATTACCGCTATTTCCCAGACCCAGATCTATTGCCTTTAATTATTTCTCAGGAATGGATTGCAAAAGAGCGCTCTGAGATGACTGAGTTGCCAGCAGAGAAGGCCGAACGTTGGCAGAGTGAGTTTGGGCTGTCTGCTTACGATTGCCAAGTGTTAACGCAAGAGCGTGCTACGGCTGACTTTTATGAGGCTTTGGTGGCGGAGTTGGGTAAAGATAATGCAAAAGCCGCAGCTAATTTAATGGCAGGAGATTTTGCTTCAGCGCTAAATCGTGATGGTCTTAGTGCAACAGAGTCTCCTTTAACGGCTAAGCAAATTGCAAAATTAATATTAAGAGTTTCTGATGGAACAATTTCTAACAAAATTGCCAAAGAAATTTTTATGGCTATGTGGGATGAGCGTGCCACTGATTTAGATGCTGTTGATCGCATCATTGAATCAAAAGGTCTAAAGCAAATTAGCGATACCGGGGCATTGGAAGCAATCATCGATCAAGTATTGGCGGCCAATCAAAAGTCAGTTGAGGAATTTAGATCTGGAAAAGAGAAAGCCTTTAACGCGTTAATTGGCCAGATCATGAAGGCGACGCAAGGAAAGGCGAATCCTCAACAGGTTAATAAATTACTAACAGAAAAGCTGAGTTAAACATGTCTGATATGGAACAGTTGCAAGCAGAGCAAATAGAGCGTGAAAACTTGGTAGCTGAGTGGTTAAAAGCCACACCAGGGTTTTTTGAGCGCCACGCTAGTCTGTTGGCTGAAATCTCTCTTAAAAATCCACATGGCGATCGAGCCATTTCATTGCAAGAGAGACAGTTAAGTGTTTTGCGTGAGCAGAATCATGCATTGAACAAAAGACTTTCTGACATGCTTCGTTTTGGCAGTCAGAATGATAAGACTCAAACCCTGATGATTAATTGGTTAAAAAATTTACTTCAGGCAAAAGATGAAGTACAAGTGAATCAAATCATCACAGATGGCTTAAGTGAGATATTTGGCGTTGAGTTGGTAAAGCTTACGCAAGAAATATCTGAGCCTGATTTCTGTGGTGGTATTAGCTCTGCCCCAGAAAGTTTGAAAAAACTATTGCCCGAAAATATTGTAAGTCTTGCCTTAATTAATTTAACGGCCATTGGCACGCAGCTGATTTTGGGTAGTCAATCCACTGAAAAATTTACTGCTGATATGGGGCATTTTTATTTGTCTCAAATTGGTCAGTTAAGTGAAGCTGCTCTTGGCAGAGTTAAAGGCTAAAGATACTTGTCATGAATGACGCTCTCGCGCAAGAATATCTTCGCGAACTGCATGTTGTTAGGCAGGTATCTAAAAATACGCTTGAGGCTTATCAACGCGACATTTATGTTCTTTTGAAAAAGCTGGAAGAAGGCGGTTTTAAGGTTACTGAATTAAATTCTGATCAAGTGCGCGTTTGGGCTGCTAGATTGCACGCACAAGGTAGCTCACCTAGAAGCATTGCAAGAATACTTTCAGCTTGGCGTGGCTTTTATACCTGGCTTGCTAATCAGAAAGGCTTAATTCAAACTAATCCCTTAGACGATGTTAGGCCGCCTAAAAGAACAAAACCTTTGCCTAAGGCGCTCTCCGTTGAGAGTGCGATTAGCTTGGTAGAGCAATCATCTCAAGAAAGTGTTCAGGCGGATTCTTTTTTAAGAGCCAGAGATCGGGCAATCGTCGAATTACTGTATTCATCGGGGCTACGTTTGTCTGAGCTGTTAGGTATTGATGTTGCCCCTTTAGAAAGTAAAGACTATCAGTCTGCAGGGTGGATTGATTTTGATTTGTCTGAGGTGATGGTTTTAGGTAAGGGCAATAAACGTAGAACCGTGCCGGTTGGTTCCGCAGCTATTGCCGCTATTAAAGAGTGGTTGATTGTTAGGGCGGCCAACGTGAAAGAAGTCAATGCTCTTGGTCAGCCATTATTTATTAACAAGCAGGGGCGAAGAGTTTCTGCGAGAACAATACAAAAACATTTGGCGGCTTTAGCTTTGAAAGCGGGATTGCCAACGCATGTTCACCCGCATATGTTGAGGCACACATTTGCAAGCCATGTTTTGCAATCTTCAGGCGATTTGCGAGCCGTCCAAGAGATGCTTGGTCATGCAAGCATCTCTAGTACTCAAATTTATACTGCGTTAGATTTTCAACATTTGGCTCAGGCATATGATCAGGCGCATCCTCGCGCAAAAGGTAGAAAATAAAGCAATGCAAGCAACTATAGTTTTAAAAGCCGGTAAAGAACGCCCTCTTCTTAGGCGCCATCCTTGGATCTATTCAAATGCTGTTGACTCCGTAGAGGGTAAAGTTTATCCAGGTAGCACCGTACATGTGGTGGATCATGACCGAAAATTTATTGCTAAAGCTTTATATAGCCCGAGCTCTCAAATTCGCGCTCGAGTTTTAACTTGGGATGAAG
>Ga0228703_1000171_pt1 | contig 53180 bp, 53 predicted proteins | sample McNCre217_Aug_MG_3_FD_178020 | JGI IMG/M metagenome (GOLD analysis project Ga0228703, IMG submission 178020) | Freshwater microbial communities from McNutts Creek, Athens, Georgia, United States - 29-17_Aug_MG | ecosystem: Environmental > Aquatic > Freshwater > Creek | place: USA: Georgia...
GGGCAAAAAGCCCCGTTGAACATAGGTAAGAGAAGGAGTAACCGATCATGAACCGCGAAATGTTGATGCTGGTCGAGGCGATCTCGCGCGAGAAAAACGTCGAACGCGATGTGGTGTTTGGCGCCGTCGAGTTGGCGCTGGCCCAAGCCACCAAAAAGCTGTACGAAGGTGAAGTGGACATTCGCGTGGCGATGAACCGCGACACGGGTGAGTACGAAACCTTCCGCCGTTGGTTGGTGGTACCTGACGAAGCGGGTTTGCAAAATCCAGAAGCCGAAGAAATGTTGATGGACGCTCGCGAGCGCGTGGCTGACGTCGAAGAGGGCGAATACATCGAAGAGGGCGTGGAGTCCTTGCCGATTGGTCGTATCGGCGCGATGGCCGCAAAGCAAGTGATCTTGCAAAAAATCCGTGACGCAGAGCGTGAAATGCTCTTGAATGACTTCATGTCACGCGGCGACAAGATTTTTGTCGGCACCGTCAAACGCATGGACAAGGGCGACGTCATTGTCGAATCCGGTCGCGTTGAAGGCCGTCTGCGTCGCAGCGAAATGATCCCTAAAGAAAACTTCCGCAGTGGTGACCGCGTGCGCGCCATGATCATGGATGTGGATCTGACCTTGCGCGGTGCGCCCATCATATTGTCGCGTTCTGCGCCTGAATTCATGGTCGAGCTGTTCCGCCACGAAGTGCCAGAAATCGAGCAAGGCATGTTGGAAATCAAATCATGTGCCCGTGACGCAGGTTCTCGCGCCAAGATTGCCGTCATCTCTCATGACAAACGCGTGGACCCCATTGGTACTTGCGTGGGCGTGCGTGGTACGCGTGTGAACGCTGTGACTACCGAGCTCGCTGGCGAGCGCGTGGACATCGTGTTGTGGAGTGAAGACCCAGCCCAATTCGTGATTGGCGCCTTGGCACCTGCCAACGTCAGCTCCATCGTGGTGGACGAAGAGCGTCATGCCATGGACGTGGTGGTAGACGAAGAAAACCTCGCCATCGCCATCGGTCGCGGCGGTCAAAACGTGCGTTTGGCAGCTGAATTGACCGGCTGGAAAATCAACATCATGGATGCGGCTGAGTCTGCTCAGAAGCAAGCTGACGAAACATTCAGCATCCGCGAATTGTTCATGGCCAAGTTGGACGTGGACCAAGAAGTGGCTGACATTTTGATTGAAGAAGGTTTCACCAGCCTCGAAGAAGTGGCCTACGTGCCCCTGCAAGAAATGTTGGAAATCGAAAGCTTTGACGAAGATACCGTCAACGAGCTGCGCACACGTGCCAAGGATGCGCTGCTCACCCTAGAAATTGCACGCGAAGAGAGCGTCGAAGAAGTTTCGCAAGATTTGCGCGACCTTGAAGGATTGAATGCGGAGTTCTTGCCCAAGTTGGCTGAGAGCGGCGTACACACCCGCGACGATTTGGCCGATTTGGCCGTAGACGAGCTCACGGCCATCACTGGCCAAAGCGAAGAAGAGGCCAAAACCCTGATCTTGAAGGCACGTGAACATTGGTTCACGGGTCAAGAGTAATGGTCATGGCGAGGAAGATCAGATATGTCCAGTACGACCGTAGCCGAGTTTGCCAGCGAACTCAAAAAACCAACCGACACCCTGCTTGACCAGCTCAAAGCAGCCGGTGTCGCCAAATCTTCGGCCAGCGATGTGCTGACCGAAGGCGACAAACAAAAGCTCTTGAGCCATTTGCAAGCCAGCCACGGCACCGCATCGCCCGAGCGCAAAAAAATCACCTTGGTCAAGAAATCGACCACCGAGATCAAACAAGCTGACGCCACAGGCAAAGCACGCACCATCCAAGTTGAAGTGCGTAAAAAGCGCACCTTCGTCAAGCGTGACGAAGATGAAGCGACGCCCGTGTCTGCAGAACCTGCGGCTGCCGCTATTCAAGAGCCTGCTGCTCCTGTGATTGACCACGCTGAGTTGGCCCGTCGCGAAGAAGAAGCACGTCGCCAAGCTGAGCTGATTCGTCGCCAAGAAGAAGAGCTGGCCGAAAAACGTCGCCTGCGCGAAGAACAAGAAGCCAAAGAGCAAGCCAAGGCAGAAGCCGCTAAAGCCAAAGCGCAAGCCGAAGCTGCTGTTGTCTCTGAGTCGGCTGCTCCTGAGGCCAAAGCCGAGTCCACAGAACCTGTGGTGGATGTCAAAGCACAAGCGGCTGAAGCTGCACGTGTGGAAGCTGCGGCGGCGTCTAAAGCCCGTGCTGATGAAGACACAGCCCGTGCTGCTGATTTGGACAGCCGTCGTCGCAAAGCTTTGGCGGAAGCCGAAGCCATTCGCTTGATGATGAGCACGCCACAAAAGCAGATGGTGGCTAAAAAGCCAGAGCCTGCACCCGATGCCAAAGCCATCAAAGGCACCTTGCACAAGCCCGCAGGCACACCCGGTGCCCGTCCTGGTGCACCTGCTGCACCTGGTACAGCCGCACCTGGCAACAAAGAAGTCAAGAGCGCCAAGCTGTCTTCCAGCTGGGCCGACGAACAAGCCAAAAAGAAAGCCATCAAAACACGAGGTGACGCGAGTGGTGGCGTGGGCCGCAACAGCTGGCGTGGTGGTCCCAAAGGCCGCCGTGACCGCGACCGTGACGATGACCGTGCACCACAAGCGCCGGTCGAAGCACGCGTGCTGGAAGTGCACGTGCCCGAAACCATCACCGTGGGCGAGTTGGCCCACAAGATGGCGGTCAAGGCCTCTGAAGTCATCAAACAGTTGATGAAGCTCGGCCAAATGGCCACCATCAACCAGCCCTTGGACCAAGACACCGCCATGATCGTGGTGGAAGAAATGGGCCACAAAGCGGTGATTGCTGCACTGGATGATCCAGAAGCCTTTACCGAAGAAGAAGCATCTGGCCACCAAGCCGAAGCGGTGACACGCGCCCCCGTGGTGACAGTCATGGGTCACGTGGACCACGGTAAAACATCGTTGCTGGACTACATCCGTCGCGCCAAAGTCGCGTCGGGCGAAGCGGGCGGCATTACCCAACACATTGGCGCTTACCACGTGGAAACACCACGCGGCATGATTTCCTTCTTGGATACGCCCGGTCACGAGGCCTTCACGGCCATGCGTGCTCGCGGTGCGAAAGCCACCGACATCGTCATCTTGGTGGTGGCGGCGGACGACGGCGTGATGCCACAAACCAAAGAAGCCATCAAGCACGCGAAAGCGGCGGGTGTGCCGATCGTGGTGGCGGTCAACAAGATTGACAAACCCGGTGCCAACCCAGAACGCGTCAAAGGCGAACTGGTGGCTGAAGAGGTGGTGCCTGAAGAGTTCGGTGGTGATTCACCGTTCTGTGAAGTCTCCGCCAAAACTGGTGCTGGTATTGACGAGTTGCTGGAGCAAGTGCTCTTGCAAGCCGAAGTGCTCGAACTCAAAGCGCCTGTCGACGCCATGGCCAAAGGCTTGGTGATCGAAGCTCGTCTGGACAAAGGTCGCGGTCCTGTGGCCACGGTGCTGGTTCAGTCCGGTACGCTCAATGTGGGCGACGTGGTCTTGGGCGGTCAAACCTATGGCCGCGTGCGCGCCATGTTGGACGAGAACGGCAAGCCCATCAAATCGGCTGGTCCATCGATTCCTGTTGAGATTCAAGGTCTCACCGAAGTGCCACAAGCCGGTGATGAATTCATGGTCATGACCGACGAGCGTCGTGCCCGCGAAATCGCTACCTACCGTGCAGGCAAGGTGCGCAACACCAAGTTGGCCAAGCAACAAGCGTCGAAGCTGGAGAACATGTTCTCCGACATGACGTCTGGCGAAGTCAAGCTGTTGCCCATCATCGTCAAGGCTGACGTGCAAGGTTCGCAAGAAGCTTTGGCAGCCTCGTTGCTCAAGTTGTCGACCGACGAAGTCAAAGTTCAGTTGGTGTACGCCGCAGTGGGTGGCATCAGCGAGAGCGATGTGAACTTGTCGATCGCCTCTAAGGCCGTGATCATTGGTTTCAACACGCGTGCCGATGCTGGTGCGCGCAAGTTGGCCGAGAGCAATGGTGTGGACATCCGTTACTACAACATCATTTATGACGCTGTGGACGATCTCAAAGCGGCCATGTCCGGCATGCTCACACCCGACAAGAAAGAAGAAGTCATCGGTACAGCCGAGATTCGCCAAGTGCTGCGCGTCAGCAAGATTGGTGCGATCGCGGGTTGTATGGTCACCTCAGGCGTGGTACGCCGCAACGCGAAGTTGCGTTTGTTGCGCAACAACGTGGTGGCGTTCACCGGCGAACTCGACAGCTTGAAGCGTTTCAAAGACGACGCCAAAGAAGTCAAAGAAAACTTCGAATGCGGCTTGACCATCAAGAACTACAACGACATCGTTGAAGGCGACGTGTTGGAATTCTTCGAAATCAAAGAGGTGGCACGTACGCTGTAAAGCGTTTGTGCAATGAAGCATGGCACGTAAACCGAGCAGCACGCCCAACCGCAGCTACCAAGTGGCCGACCAGATCCAACGCGATCTGGCCGAGTTGATCGCGCGTGAGTTGAAAGACCCACGCGTGGGTATGGTCACGCTGCAAGGTGTGGAAGTGACGCCCGATTACGCCCATGCCAAAGTGCACTTCAGTGTATTGAACGGTGACCCTGTGAAGACAGGCGAGGGCTTAAATCAAGCGGCAGGTTTCTTGCGCAATGGTTTGTTCAAACGCTTGCATATTCACACCGTGCCTACGTTGCATTTTGTGTACGACCGTACGCCTGAGCGCGCGTCAGACATGAACGCCTTGATTGCCAAGGCAGTCGCCTCCAAAGCGAAGGACGACTGACATGAGCATGCCCCGCGTACGGGTGCAACGACGCCCTGTGCATGGCGTGCTGCTGTTGGATAAGCCCATCGGTTTGTCTAGCAACGATGCGCTGCAAAAAGCCAAGTGGTTGTTGCGTGCCGAAAAAGCAGGACACACGGGTACGCTCGATCCGTTGGCGACCGGTGTGTTGCCTTTGTGTTTTGGCGCAGCTACGAAATTCAGTCAGCTCCATTTGGATGCTGACAAAACCTACGAAACCACTGTGCGCTTAGGCATCAAAACCAGCACCGCGGATGCCGAGGGTGAGGTCATTGTTCAGCGCCCAGTCACCTGCACTGCGGGTCAAGTGGTGGAAGTGCTGGACCGTTTCATGGGCCCGATCACGCAAGTGCCGCCCATGTACAGCGCCTTGAAAAAAGATGGCAAGGCCTTATATGAATATGCCCGTGCGGGTGAAACTGTCGAGCGTGAACCTCGCCATGTGGTGATTCACGATTTAGAGCTGCTCGAGATGCAACTCAATGGCGATGCACCATTTTTGCGTTTGCGCGTGACGTGTAGCAAAGGCACGTACATCCGCACCTTAGGCGAAGACATTGCCGAAGCTTTGGGTTGTGGTGGCCACTTGAGCGCCTTGCGCCGTGTGGCGACAGGGCCTTTTGCTGAAACCGATTGTGTGAGCTTAGAAGACTTGACCGCCATGGAAGAGCCCCAACGCGAAGCGCGTTTGATGCCCGTGCAGTCTCTGTTGTCAGATCACACGGCTGTCACCTTGGATGCTGAGAATGCAGGTCGCTTTTTGAGCGGCGTGCGTCGTCGCGGTGCTTGGCCTGACCATGACCGCGTGAGTGTGTTTGGAGAAAACCCACACGCTTTGCTGGGCAGTGCCCATGTCAAAGCGGGGGAACTGATTCCGGGACGATTGTTGAGTCCCCTTGAAATTCAACAAATTTTGGAAAGATCGCCTGTCAATCAGCCATCGCTGGCCCAGCAGGTATAAAGGAAGAGAGAAGCATGAGTAAGCAAATTCGCAACATCGCCATCATCGCCCACGTTGACCACGGTAAAACCACCATGGTCGACCAATTGCTGCGTCAATCTGGCACCTTCGCTGACCACGAAAAAGTGGTTGACACCGTGATGGACAACAACGCCATTGAACGCGAGCGCGGCATCACCATCTTGGCGAAAAATTGCGCCGTGAGCTGGGAAGGTACACACATCAACATCGTTGACACCCCTGGTCACGCGGACTTCGGTGGCGAAGTCGAACGTGCGTTGTCGATGGTCGACGGCGTGGTGTTGTTGATCGACGCGCAAGAAGGCCCTATGCCTCAAACACGCTTCGTGACCAAGAAGGCGTTGGCCTTAGGTTTGAAGCCTATCGTGGTCGTGAACAAAGTGGACAAGCCCGGTGCGAACCCAGACAAAGTGGTGAACGCCGCTTTTGACTTGTTCGACAAACTCGGCGCTACCGACGAACAACTCGACTTTCCCGTGGTGTATGCCTCGGGTATCAACGGCTGGACTTCTCTCGAAGAAGGCGCACCTGGTGAGCAGTGGGGCCCCGACATGTCGGCCCTGTTCAACACGGTGTTGAAACACGTGCCACCGCAACAAGGTGACCCTGCTGCACCATTGCAATTGCAGATCTCAGCACTCGACTTCTCGACCTTCGTCGGTCGTATCGGTGTGGGCCGTATCAGCCAAGGTACTGTCAAGCCCATGATGGACGTGCTCGTGATGGAAGGCCCAGATGGCACAGCCATCAAAGGCCGCGTCAACCAAGTGTTGAAGTTCCAAGGTTTGGACCGTGTGCAAGCTACCGAAGCTGGCCCTGGCGACATCGTGTTGATCAACGGCATTGCTGACCTGAACATCGGCGTGACGGTGACTGACCCTGTCAATCCAGCACCGTTGCCGATGCTCAAGATTGACGAACCAACCTTGACCATGAACTTCTGCGTGAACACCAGCCCCTTGGCTGGTCGTGAAGGCAAGTATGTGACCAGCCGTCAGTTGTGGGATCGTTTGCAAAAAGAACTGCAACACAACGTGGCTTTGCGTGTGAAAGAAACCGACGAAGAAGGCGTGTTTGACGTGGCTGGTCGCGGTGAATTGCACTTGACCATTTTGTTGGAAAACATGCGCCGTGAAGGCTACGAATTGGCTGTGTCTAAGCCACGCGTGGTGTTCCGCGACATCGACGGTGTGCGCCATGAACCTATCGAATTGGTGACCGCCGACATCGAAGAAACCCATCAAGGCGGCGTGATGCAAGCTTTGGGTGAGCGCAAAGGCGAACTCGTCAACATGGAACCCGATGGCCGTGGTCGCGTGCGTTTGGAATACCGCATCCCAGCCCGTGGTTTGATTGGTTTCACCAACGAGTTCTTGAACTTGACCCGTGGTTCCGGTTTGATCTCCAACATTTTCGACAGCTACGAGCCACACAAAGGTGACATCGGCGGTCGTAAGAACGGTGTGTTGATCTCCATGGACGACGGTGAAATTTTCACTTACGCCTTGGGCAAATTGGATGACCGTGGCCGTATGTTCGTCAAGGCGAATGACCCCGTTTACGAAGGCATGATTGTGGGTATCCACAGCCGTGACAACGACTTGGTGGTGAACGCCACACGTACCAAGCAGTTGACCAACTTCCGCGTGTCTGGCAAAGAAGATGCTGTGAAGATTACTCCTCCCATCGACCTCACACTCGAATACGGCGTGGAATTCATCGAAGACGACGAGTTGGTCGAAATTACGCCTAAGAGCGTGCGTCTGCGTAAGCGCTTCTTGAAAGAGCATGAGCGTAAGCGCAACAAGTAATTCACTTGCGTGAATCAAAAAGCCGAGGTTTGCGCCTCGGCTTTTTTTATGTGTCGCGTGCGTGCATGCGGCGAATCAAGCACCGCTTTGAATTGAAGAAAATACATGCAAAGATTTGAAGAAGGAGTCACCATGTCCACCTACACCACCGATGTGCACGCCGAGCGCGTGGGCCATTTGGGCCTCATCACCCTCAATCGCCCCAAGGCCTTGAATGCACTCTCGCTGGCCATGGTGCGCGAGCTCAACCATGTGCTTCAGCAGTGGCAAGACGATGCGCAGGTGAGGGCTGTGGTGGTGCGCGGCAGCAACAAAGAAGGCCCCTTTGGTGCGTTCTGTGCAGGCGGTGACATTCGTTACTTTCACCAAGCTGCGCTGAGCGGCGATGTGACGCTGGAAGACTTCTTCACAGAGGAATACAGCCTCAACCATTTGATTCAAAACTACCCCAAGCCCTACATCGCTTTGATGGATGGCATTGTCATGGGCGGTGGTATGGGCATCAGCCAAGGCGCTGCGTTGCGCGTGGTGACCGAGCGAACCAAGATGGCCATGCCTGAGACGCACATCGGTTTGTTCCCAGATGTGGGCGGTGGTTATTTCTTGAGCCGTTGCCATGGTTCTGCATGTCCCGCCTACATGGGCGAGTATTTGGCGCTCACAGGCTATGTGTTGCGCGGTGGTGAATCGCTGCATGTGGGCTTGGCCGATGTGTGTGTAGATTCCTCCACGTTGCCTGCGCTGTGGGATGGTTTGCGTCAGCAAGATTGGGCCAGCGGTGAAGCAGTGGTGGCTTGGTTGCGCTCGCAAAGCAAGACAACGACAGAGCAAGCCTTGGCTCAAACGCCTGCGTGGCAACACGCGCCCATCGACCAGGTGTTTGGCTTAGCCACCGTGGCAGAGATAGAGCAAGCTTTGCAAGGCACAGATGAATGGTCAGTGCAAACCTTGAAGGCCTTGCACCACCAGTCTCCGTTGATGCTGTGTGTCACGCTAGCGCAAATTCGCCGTGGGCGTCACATGACACTGGCTGACAACTTGCGCATGGAACGCGATTTGGTGCGCCATTGTTTTCAGACCGACCATCTGTCACGTCGAGGTGTGAGCAGTGAAACGGTGGAGGGTATCCGTGCGTTGGCGGTGGACAAGGACCATGCGCCAAAGTGGCAACCCGCTCGCATTGTCGATGTCACGCCTGAGATGGTGCAGCCGTTTTTCGACAGCCCTTGGCCGGCATCAGCGCATCCTTTGCGTCATTTGAGTTAATCCAAAGCCGTTCATGCGAACGGCTTTTTTGAGCACAGTCAGCGCGGCAGTGTGTGCAGTGGGATGTCTTTGCTGCTTGCCAGCTTGTCGAGTTGTGCGCGTGTTTGCGAGGCTACGAATTTGGCAATTGCCTCATGCGTGCTGCGTTTGTGCATCTGTGTTACCGCTTGTTTGGGCAAGCCTGCGGCTTCGCACAAACGTACGGCAAAGTGAGGCTCTAGTGCCGCCAAGGCCACGCGCCCGTTCTTGCAGGGGTAGACCTTGTAGCCCGCGTGCGCACCGCCCACATCGCCACTGGGAACCGTGAGACCCCATGTCCGTGGCAAGGCAAGGTAAGCAGAGGCATCGCACAATGCGACTTCGTGAAACACGCCTTTGCCTTGCGTGCGGCCTGGGCGTTGGCGCAACAACAAAGCTTGCAACACGGCTTCGGTGGCAAACAAAGAGCCGCCCATGTCGGCATACAAGCTGGCAGGCATTTCAAGGCCATTGACTAAGCCGCTGTCGGCTTGGTAGGTCAAGTCGTGACCTGCTTCTTCGGCGCGTTCGCCTGGGGCACCCACGATGCTCACCACGCACAAGGCGGGGTAGCGTTTGTGCAATTCTTTCCAAGCCAGCCCCAGCTTCACCAAGGCCGAAGGACGGAAGGAGGTGATGAGCACATCCGTGTGTGCCAGTTGTTTGTGCAACGCGGCTTGGCCACGTTCAGACTTCAAGTCGGCTTGCAACACCTTCAAGCCTTGGTGCATCACCTCGTAGGCGGCAGGCTTGTAGATGCCCATGGGGTCTGCGGTGCTCATGCCTTGAGGCGCGAGCGGTTCGAGCTTGGTGCACTTGGCCCCCATGGCCTGCAGCCGCATCACAGCGGCTGGGCCTGGCAGGTTCAAAGCGAGGGTGAGAACGCGCACCCCTTTGAGGGGGGCGGCAGAGGAGGAGGTGTGATGTGCTGCAGTCATCCCGCCATTATCGGGCGGCAACGGGATCTACACCGGTTTGACGAATCGTCTCAGCGACTTCAGGAGATTGGAAGAATTTAATCAGTTGTTTGGCCGTGTCTTGCTCGGTAGAGCCTTCAACCAAGCCTGCTGAGAAAAAGATGGTTTGCTGCACAGACTCGGGCAAGGTGCCGATGAAGTCCAGCTCTTTGAAATAAATCAACTCGCTCACTTGTTGAAAGCCCAACTCGGCATCGCCGCGCACCACGACAGCGCCCACGCGTTCGCTCATGATGCGCTTGGCTTTGTCCTTCATTTCTTCCGCCACACCAAGCTTGGGAAACAGCTCGGTCGACAAATAGGTGCCACTGGCGCTGGCCGAGTAAGCAATCGACTTGGCGTTGAGCAAAGTTTGCTTCAAAGCTTCGACGGTGCTGATGTCTGGCTTGGGTGTGCCTTTGCGAACAGCAGCGCCAATTTGCGAGCGAACCAAGTCCACACGACTGCCTTTGATGACGTTGCCGTTTTTAATCAAGGCTTCCAAGCCGCCGTCTGACAAGATGACCAAGTCAAACTTCTCACCGCGCGAAAAGCGTGTTGGGATGGAATCAGGCGCGTTGCCCACCGATGCTCCGAACGAGCTGATGACTTTGTGGCCGGTTTGTTTTTCAAATTCGGGCACTAGTTTTTTGTAGGCTTCGGTGAACGCGCCTGAGGTGATGACGCGAATCTCTGCGGCTTGCGCCACTTGCGCCACTTGCGACGCGGCAAGGAATACGCCAAGGCCAACCAGTAACAGGCGGCGGGTGATGTTGTTGAGTGTGAATGTCATGTGTTGTCTCCGTTCGTTTTTTATTTATTCGCCAGTGATTTTGCGCTCACGAATCACACGCCCCCATGTGGCGGACTCTTTGGCGATGTACTTGGCCAATTCGTCGCGTGTGCCGGGTTGTGGTGTGAGTCCGTGGCTGTTGAGTTGCTCCACCACATCGGGGGACTTCAACACTTTGACCAGTTCTGTGTTCCAACGGTCCAAGATGGGTGTAGGCACTTTGGACGAAGCCACAAACGCATACCAGTTGGTGGCACTGAAGCCAGGGTAGCCAGATTCAGCCACGGTTGGAATCTTGGGCAGTTGCTTCAGGCGTTGTGCGCCGGTGCTGGCCAAGGGAATGAGCTTGCCTGTTTCTATATAGGCCTGTGAGGTGGAGTAGGTTGAGAAGTAAGCCGCCACCCGGCCACCCAGCAAATCCTGCAGGGCAGGTGCGCCACCTTTGTAGGGAACGTGCACGGTGTCGATGCCTGCCATATCGTCCAGTAATTCACCGGCGAGATGCGAGGCCGAACCTGGGCCGGTTGAAGCGTAATCCAGCTTCTTTGGATTTTTCTTGGCGTAAGCGATGTACTCGGCAAAGGTCTTGATGCCTGTGCCGGCATGTACCACCAACACGTTAGGAAAGTTCACACCCATGGTGATGGGCGAGAGGTCCTTCACAGGGTCGTAAGGCACCTTCATCATGTGCGGTGCAATGGTGAGTGGGCCGACTGAGCCAAACAAAATCGTGCTGCCGTCGGTCGGTCCATTGGCTGCAAACTGGTGGGCAATGTTGCCGCCTGCGCCGCCACGGTTGTCAATCACCACAGAAGCACCAATGTTGTCACCGAGTTTTTTGGCAATGATGCGTGCGGCTGTGTCCGCAGCACCGCCTGCCGCAAAGCCCACCACCATGGTGATGGTTTTCTTGGGTGGAAACTCTTGTGCCTGTGACGTGAGGGCTGAGAGGCCTAGCGCCAGCAAGGCGCAGGTGTTGATGAAAGTGCGTTTGTTCATGTGTGTCTCTTTCAAGTTATTCGCTGCCCACACCGATGGGATTGGGTTGTCGTTTTTCCACGGCAAAGCGCAGCAAGGCTGCTGTTCTGAAAATACCATGGGCAAATTTGCCGTAGGGCAGGGTGGCAAACAAGGCCATCACCACGCCCAAATGGATCGCTAACAAAGCGGGCATAGCTGTGCTGCCACGGCCTAGCCACAATGCCAAGCCACTCAAGCTGGTGAAAAACAGCAAGGCAATGAAGCCCAAGTCCATCGGCTTCTGTGCGGCATCGCCGTGCATGGGATGGCGTTGCATATTGAGCTTGAATAAACCTGCGGTGCCAAACAGCAAGCTCACGCCACCGACAGCGCCCAAGATTTTTGGCAAACTGGGCAAGTCATAAGGTGCGACCCAACCAAAAGCATAGTGATACACCGTGGCCAAACTGGTGGCTGCAAAGCACAGCATGAAGCCGTAGAAAGTCAGGTGATGTGCGCGACGGCGCGAGAGCGTGAACGTATCGTCTTCGTTGTTGCAACCCTCACCGTGGCCGCCATCCAAATACTTCAAATGCAGCACATCGTGTGTGGCTTCGTTGATAGCGGGTGGCGTGAGCGCGGCACCACTGGTGGCAGGGGTGATGTCACGCCAAAAGCGTCGCACACCCAAGGCAAGCGCCAATGCCGCAAACAAGAAGACAGGTGCAAACAAACTCACGAGTAGATTGTGCGGAAACACGTTGTAGAAGTTGCCAGCCAGTTGGCTAGACCATAACGTGCCATTCATCTGCAAGGCCAGCAGCAAGAACAGCGACAAGCCGACCGCCAATGCCAACGACAAGGTGAGCCCATTGCGTTTGTAGAGCGCGCCCAAAACAGGTGGCCATGCGTAGTCGGCATAGGTTTGGCCACGCACTTGTGCCATCGCTTGCGGCACGTTGACGGCAAACTCGTGGGGCGGTGCATATTGGCAAGCATGCAAACAGGCGCCGCAGTTGTGGCAGAGGTTGGCGAGGTAATGGATGTCGGCTTTGCCAAATTCCAAACGACGCGTCATCGCGGGGAACATGGCGCAAAAGCCTTCGCAGTAGCGGCAGGCATTGCAAATTTGCAGCTGTCGCGCCACTTCGGTTTCAGGCGCTGACAGCACGACTTCGCCATTGGCCAAAGCACGGGCATCGCGGGTGAGGGCATCAAGCGCTTGCATGTCGCACCTCCTTGGTTGTCAACGCAGCTTTGGCTGCTTGTGTGCCAGCAATACGACCAAATGCGGTACCAATGGACATGCCCACACCGGCGGTGTAGCCCTTGCCCAACACGTTGCCAGACATCATTTCGCCCGCCACAAACAGGTTATCGCTGGGTACATCGTTGAACCGTACAGCCGCAGTTTCATCGGTCTTGAGGCCCAAGTAGGTGAAGGTGATGCCGGGGCGCAAGGCGTAGCCATAGAAGGGGCCGGTGTCGATGGGGCGAGCCCAGTGGGTTTTGGCAGGGCTCACGCCTTCGGTGTGGCAGTCATCCAAGCTGGTGTGGTCGAAGGTGCCGATGCGACACGCGTGGTTGTAGTCGTTGAGGGTTTGCATGAAGGAGTCCACAGGCAAGCCGAGTTTTTGCGCGAGCTCTGGCAAGGTGTTGGCTTGCACGCCGGGGAAGACGGGCGGCATGAAGCGGCCAATGGCTTTGGCATCGATGATGGAGTAGCCAATTTGTCCGGGCTGCTGCGCGACCAAGCGACCCCAAATCGCGTAGCGCTTGGGCCAGAAGTCTTCGCCTTCGTCGTAAAAACGTTGACCATTGCGGTTGACCACCACGCCCAGTGACACGCAATCAATGCGGGTGCAAATGCCACCGTCGTACAGGGGCGCGCGCGCATCAATCGCCACCATGTGGGCTTGGGTGGGGTCACCAATGCTGTCAGCGCCATGCGCCAGCATGTGTTTGAGCAACACGCCTTGGTTGAATTGCGTACCGCGAATCAGGAAGTTGTCAGCAGGCCATTCGCCGTGCTCGTTTTGTCCCCACGTTTCGCGAAGCCATTCGCGGTTGGACTCGAAGCCGCCAGCTGCCAAGACGCAGGTTTTGGCAGTGATGCGCTCGTCACCCACGTAGGCGGCGACGAAGCGACCCTCTTGAATGTCGAGTTTGTCGACGGGTGCGTTGTAGCGAATCTGTACGCCGAGCTTTTCAGCGCTGCGGTAATACGCATTCACCAAAGCTTTGCCGCCGCCCATGAAAAATGCATTGGTGCGTGCCACATGCAAGGCGCCTGAGAGCGGGGGCTGAAAGTGCACGCCGTGCTTGCGCATCCAATCACGGCAGGTGGATGAGGCGCGGATAACCGAGCGTGCCAGTTGCTCATTGGTGATGCCGCCTGTGACCTTGAGCAGGTCTTGCCAATATTCTTCTTCTGGGTAGGCCTCGATCAGCACATCTTGTGGTGCATCGTGCATGCAGCGCAGATTGCGGGTGTGCCCTGAATTACCGCCACGCCATTCGCGAGGTGCGGACTCTAGCAACAGGACCGAAGCCCCAGCTTCGGCGGCCATCAGTGCAGCGCAAAGGGCTGCATTGCCACCGCCAATGACCAAGACATCTGGCTGTTTTGTACTTACTTGGGTTGTCATGCCCGAGAGTGTCTGATGAAACAGTTATGTTGAGAAGTGAAATATTTGCTCTGATTATTTCGATTGACGCATTAATTGAGCTTTTGATTTTTTGGGCTTGAGGTGTGCTTTTTGAATCAGCTCGTAAAAGGCTTGGGCGGCTGGTGAGAGGCTGGTGTTTTTGTGGCGCAGCAAGGCCACTTTGCGTTTCACCACAGGTCCTGTCAAGGTGATTTTGCGCACATGGGCGCGGTCACCGTCTAGCAAGGTGGAGGAGGGCAGGATGGCACACCCCACACCGGCAGCAACTAAGTTGATGGCTGTGGCATGGTGCTGCACTTCATAGTTGCCGTTGAGTCGAATGCCATGTTTTGCCAATTGGTAGTCCATGAACACGCGCGTGGCCATGAAGTTGCTCACCACAATCAAGTCGGCCTCGCGCATATCCGCCCAAGTGACAATGTTTTTGCCATGCAGCGGGTGCGTGTCACGGCAGATGAACACGAGAGGATCGTCAAACAAAGGTGTTTCAACCAAGTCTGGATGCGTTTCACCATTCACGGCAATGCCAATCTCGGCTTGGTGGTTGAGCACAGCTTGGCGCACCTCGTAAGACGCCGCGTCCAACAGTCGGATGCGGTTGCCAGGGCATGCGTCGGAATATTGGCGAATCAGTTGGGGCAGCATGTGAGCGGCCATGCTGGGCACACAGGCGAGGGTGAAGTTGCCTTTTGCGTGCTGCGACATGTCTTTGAGGCGGCCTACGGCAGAGGTCATCTCATTCACGATGGCGCGGGCTTGGGGTAAAAAGTCGCGGCCAACAGCGGTCATTTCGACACGCCGTGTGGTTCGGTCGAGCAGTTTCAAGCCCAAATAAGCCTCGAGTTTTTGCACGCGGCGCGTCAGTGCGGTCTGCGTGATGTGCAGTTGTTCAGCAGCTTTGTTGAAGCCACCGAGCTCTGCGGTCACCACGAATGCTTGGATGCCATCAAAATCAATTTTCACAGCTCAATTGTGAATCAATGCGGCCTGTAGATTTTCATAGAGGCAGATTCGGAAAAGGGGCAATTTGCGGGTTACAATGATGGCTTCGGGGCGTAGCGCAGCCTGGTAGCGCATCTGGTTTGGGACCAGAGGGTCGTAGGTTCGAATCCTATCGCCCCGACCACAAAAGCAAAAAAGGCCTCGTTTTTCGAGGCCTTTTTTCATTTCTGTCCGTAGCTCAGTTGGATAGAGCAACAACCTTCTAAGTTGTGGGTCACAGGTTCGATTCCTGTCGGACAGGCCACTTTCTCAAGCACTGCTCAGTTGAACAACCAATCTGGGTTCAACGCCACATAGCAGTGCTTCTCCCCTAAGAACTGCCCATCAGGGCTGACGCAAAAATTGGCACGGCGAAACTTCTTTTCGTCCGTCAGCACATACGAGCGATAGACCTCTTTGCTCTTGATACCGGTTTTGTCTTTGGGATGCAACATCATCAAACGCGTTGAACCGCACTCGCCTTTTTTGATACAGGCCTTTTCCGCCTGTTCATCCACATAAAACTCAATGTAAATCGCGCCTGGGAACTTGGTCTTGGGCTTTGCAACCTTGATCATGCAAGGCATGTCTTGTGCATGCGGTAAGCCCATGCGGTCAGCAAAGGTGTTCATCTCAGACAGCACCGTTTCGCGGTATTTGTCCTTGATGGTTTTGTAGCAAACAAAGTAATCGGCATACGCATTGGTGAACACCACAGGCGTGAGCGGGCGGTTGTTACCGTCGAGCTTGATCACGGCCGAGTCGTAAACCGCACTGACAGTGGGCGGTGCTGGCTTTTTGGCGTCTTTGCCATGACCACCGCCGTGACCACCACCATGGCCATCATCTTTTTTCTTTTCGTCTTTCTTAGGAGGGGCGCCGTGGCCGTCATCCTTCTTCTCTTCTTTTTTAGGAGGCGCACCATGACCATCGTCTTTTTTGCCGTGGTCGTCCTTCTTCCCGTGATCGTCTTTAGGCTCGGGTTTTTGTGCCTCTTTGGGCTCGGCCTTGGGCAGCTCTTTGGGTTCTTCAAACTTGGGCTTGGCCACACGCTTGTAGATATAGCCCCCACGTCCAGGTTCGCCTTCTTCTTCAACGTATTCGAATTTAGGCTTTGGCGGCTCTTCCTTAGCTGCAGGCTTTTTGGGCGGGTCGTTGGCCCAAGCTGGCGAGCCAATGAGGCTCGTCAGAACAAGTGCTGTCGCAATGAGGGTGGAGGAAGAAAAACGCATATCCCTAGAGAATCGGCTTTTCCCGCTTGGGCTTTAGCCTAGGCGGTCAAAAAGCCTTCAGGGCACGGTGTAGCAAGTCGTGTCTATAAACAATTTACCTTTGTCAGTCACGCATTGCTGAGAAATTAGCTTGCGCGACATATCTGACAAAAAGTAAGACCGATACAGCACCTTGTCCTTAGGAATCAGGCTGATGCTACGAAACACGGGGCATTGCTCATTGCGCACGCAAGCCGTGAGGCGCTGCTGGTTCACATAAAGGTGAATGTTGATGCGTCCAGGTGTGAGGCTTTTGTCGGTGCCAATGCTGACCACACAAGCATCGCCCTTGACGAATGGCAGTTCAACCAGTTCGGCAAAGTAATTCATCTCTGCCACGATCAATTCTCGAAACCACGGTGCCACGATGCCGTTGCAATCAAAGTAGTCGAGCTTGGTGGTATGCACCAAAATTTCTGTGTATGGACGATTTTTAGGACCCAATAAAAGCATAGGCTCAGCACCCGATTGGGGAGGGCGAGCTAACAGTGCGCGTGATGCAGTCGGTTTGTCTTGCGCGAGCACGCCTGTCCAAACAGACAGGAGCAAGCAGGTCAACAGGAAAAACTTCTTAAACATGACGTTGTATGAGTCGGTTGGAACAGGGGTAACTTTATCAGTTTGTTGTGCCTGCTTGACGGAATCAAGTAAAGTGGTTCTGTACCGATTCAAAGTCTAGGATGAAAACTTTCACAACATTAGCTGCGATTGTGTTGACCGCCACCGTATTGGGGTGTGGCGGCGGTGGGGGCGGGGGTGCCTCGGGGGGAAATTCGGGTGGCGGGTCAAGTGGGTCAAGTGGGTCAATTTATACGGTGTCGACCCTGACTTTGGATCAACCCCTGAGTACAACACCGTCTGGGTTAACCATCGACCACGGAAATTTGTACGTTGCTGATACGGGTGTGAATCTGATTAAAAAAATTCAAAACCTGAGCAATAGCACGGCCAACGTTAGCTCTGTTTTAGGCGGGGGGGGCACTGACTACAACACGTGCAGTGGTTCGAAGTTGTATTCACCGTATGGCGTAGCGGTCGATAGCGCGGGCACGCTTTATGTTGTTGAACAAAATAAAACGGCAGTTCGGTACGCTGACTGTTCAGTTTCGCCTGGCGTGTCTGCCGTTTATGGGACTGGGGCGGCCCTGTCTAGCCCCAGTGGCGTTGCTTTATCAGGGAGTCTCTTGTATGTGGCAGATACAGGGAACAAAGTCATTCGTTTGATTACCAACAACGGGGTGCACAGCGGCACTTCTGCGCCATTTGCTGGAGTCGGTACGAATGGCTATGTGGATGGCCCCTCTCTGACTACTGCAGCTTTTTCTTCTCCCACAGGGATTGCAGTCTCAAGTTCAGGTGACGTTTTTGTAACGGATACCAATAATTGTGTTGTTAGAAAAATTTCTGCAGGGCAAGTGACTACATTTGCAGGCGCTGGCCCGACTTCATGTGGCAACACTGACGGCACTGGGACTGCTGCTCAATTCAATCGTCCCACTGGGATCGCCATGGATGCTAGTGATAATTTATTAGTGGCAGATACCGCGAGCAACAAGATCCGTCGAATTACGCCGCAAGGGGTGGTGACAACAATTGCAGGCTCAGGCGTAAGTGGCTCTACCGATGGGACAGGTACTAGCGCTACTTTTAATACGCCTACTGGTATAGCCGTTGACTCAAACGGTAATGTCTATGTTGCTGAATATGCCAGCGGCAAGATTAGAAAAATTACCGTCACGCCATGACAGAATCTCAGTGCTTTTTAAATTGGGTGTTGCCAAACAAAACCTCTTTGGCTTTGTCATCCTGCAATGGCTTGCGCAAATCAGCTAACACCTGCACACCGCGCTGCACCGCAGGGCGCGCAGCAATCAAGTCAAACCAAGCTTTGAGGTGAGGGTAGTCGGTCCAATCGATACCTTGGTTTTGCCAGCTGCGTAGCCACGGAAAGATGGCGATGTCGGCAATGCTGTAGCTGTTGCCGCCAATGAATTTGCTGTGCTGCAAACGTTTGTCCATCACACCGTACAAGCGTTTGGCTTCGTTGGTGTAACGGTTGTAAGCGTAGTCAATCTTTTCAGGGGCATAGATGCGAAAGTGGTGCGCTTGACCCAGCATGGGACCGACGCCACCCATTTGAAACATCAGCCATTGCAGCACTTCAAATTTGGCGCGATCGCTCTTGGGCAGCAACTTGCCCGTTTTGGATGCGAGGTACAACAAAATGGCGCCCGACTCAAACACGCTGATGGGTTTGCCGTCTGGCCCATGTGGATCAACGAGTGCGGGAATTTTGTTGTTGGGGCTGATTTTCAAAAACTCAGGTTTGAACTGATCGCCTTGACCGATATTGACGGGATGCGCCAGCCAGTCACGTCCCAGTCGCAAACCACACTCTTCGAGCATGATGTGCACTTTGTGTCCATTGGGCGTGGCCCATGAGTAAACGTCGATCATCTGTGTTCCTTAGCTGCCGCGGGTCATGGGCATGTCAATGTCTTGTGGTGCAGAAGCAATGTGCCGCGCGAGCTCGAGTTTAGCGATGGACTGGCGGTGTACCTCATCGGGGCCATCGGCCAAGCGCAACCAGCGTTGCGTGCAGTAGGCGTAGGCGAGTGGAAAGTCGTCCGAGATGCCCGCTGCACCGTGGGCCTGAATGGCCCAATCAATCACTTGGCTGGCCATGTTGGGTGCAATCACCTTGATCATGGCGATTTCTGAGCGTGCTTCTTTGTTGCCCACGGTGTCCATCATGTAAGCGGCTTTGAGGGTGAGCAAGCGCGCTTGCTCAATCATGATGCGTGCGTTGGCAATGCGCTCGTGCCACACGCCTTGGGTTGACAGAGACTTGCCAAAAGCGATGCGGTTGTTGAGGCGTTGGCACATCAACTCCAAAGCGCGCTCTGCGGCGCCAATTGAACGCATGCAATGGTGAATCCGTCCTGGGCCTAAGCGGCCTTGGGCAATCTCGAACCCTCGGCCTTCGCCGAGCAAGAGGTTTTCAACCGGCACACGCACATTGGTGAGGGTGATTTCCATGTGGCCATGCGGCGCATCGTCGTAGCCAAACACGCTCAATGGGCGAACCACTTTCACACCAGGTGTGTTGGCTGGCACCACCACCATGCTTTGTTGCGCGTGCTTGGGTGCTGCAGGGTCTGTTTTTCCCATGACGATGTATACGGCACAGCGCGGGTCACCTGCGCCAGAACTCCACCACTTGGTGCCGTTGATGACGTACTCGTTGCCTTCGCGAGCTATGCTGCATTGAATGTTGGTGGCATCTGATGAAGCCACTGCTGGCTCGGTCATCAAGAAGGCTGAACGAATCTCACCACGCAGCAAAGGCTCTAACCATTGCACCTTCAGCGCTTCGCTGGCATAGCGCTCGAAGGTTTCCATATTGCCGGTGTCGGGCGCTGAGGAGTTGAAAACCTCCGCAGCAAACGGCACACGGCCCATGATTTCGCACAGCGGTGCGTATTCCAAATTGCTCAAACCATCGGGCACGCGTGGGCTGTGCGGGATGAACAAATTCCAAAGACCTGCGGCGCGTGCCTTGGGTTTAAGTTCTTCCACCAACTCGGTGGGAATCCACGCATTGCCCTTGGCACGGTTGGCGGCAATTTCTTCAAAGAAGCGTTGTTCGTTGGGGTAAACATGTTCGTCCATGAAGGCGAGTAGACGTGTTTGAAGGCCTTTGACTTTGTCGCTGTAATCGAAGTTCATGGTGTGTTCCTTGTTTCGTTTTTCTTTTAGGCTTGTTGTGCAAATTGCCACGCCAGTTCGGCCATGGGGCGCGCACCTGCGCCGTTGGCTTTGGCTTGGTCGCTAGACGCTGTGCCAGCTTCCACGCGCTTGGCGATGCCTTGCAAGATGGCCGCGATGCGGAACATGTTGTAGGCGAGGTAAAAGTTCCAGTCGGCTTTCAGGTCTGCTGGTGTGGCGAGGCCTGTGCGGTCGCAATAGCGGTGGATGTTTTCGCTTTCGCTGGGAATGCCGAGTGCCGCAATGTCCACGCCGCCGATGCCTCTGAAGGTGCCGGGCGGGATGTGCCAGCCCATGCACAAGTAGCTGAAATCTGCCAGTGGATGGCCTAGTGTTGACAACTCCCAATCGAGCACCGCTAACACGCGCGGCTCAGTGGGGTGGAACATCAAGTTATCTAGCCGATAGTCGCCGTGCACGATGCTGACTTTGCTTTCGTCCTTGGCGCTGGCGGGCATGTTGGCAGGCAGCCATGCCATGAGCTTGTCCATCTCCTCAATCGGCTGGGTGACAGAGGCGACGTATTGTTTGCTCCAGCGACCAATCTGGCGTTCAAAGTAATTGCCGGGACGGCCATAGTTTTCAAGCCCACGCTCAGCAAATTTGACGGTGTGTAGGGCGGCGATGACGCGGTTCATTTCGTCATAAATGGCGGCGCGTTCGACGTTGCTCATGCCCGGTAAGGTTTGGTCCCACAGCACACGTCCTGGCACAAACGCCATCACATAAAAGGCACGACCAATGATGGATTCGTCTTCGCACAGCACATGCATTTGCGGCACGGGCACATCGGTGCCGTGCAGACCTTGCATTACTTTGAACTCGCGTTCAATCGCGTGAGCCGAAGGCAACAGCTTGGTCACGGGGCCTGGCTTGGTGCGCATCACATAGCTCTTGGCTGGGGTGATGAGTTGGTAAGTGGGGTTGGATTGGCCGCCCTTGAACATCTCTAGCGAGATGGGGCCTTCAAAGCCTGGCAGGTTGGCGCTCAGCCACACTGCCAGTGCAGCGGTGTCTATGTGGTGTGCCGCTTGCATGGGCTGGGAGTTTGGTGTGTCGTCCCGGCTCATGCGTGGGCTCCTGTCAGTGGTCTGCTTCGCTGATGTGTAGCAAAGCGTCGCGGTTGCGAATCACCAAGCCGCCCGGCTCGATGCGAATGGCTTCCTCGCGCTCCATGGCTTTGAGCTCTTGGTTCACACGTTGGCGTGACGCGCCCAAGAGCTGTGCCAATTCTTCTTGCGCCAGATGTAAACCAATGCGAATCTCTTGCGCGTTGGTCAAGCTCTGCACACCATAGCTGCGCGCCAAGTGCAGCAGTTGTTTGGCCAAGCGCGAGCGCAAGGGAAGGGTGTTGAGGTCTTCCACCAAACCAAACAGTTGACGAATGCGACGCGCTTGCAAGCGCAACATGGCTTCGTAAAACTCCACATGTTGGCTGAGAATTTTCTGGAAGTCGGCTTTGGCCACACACAAGATGCTGGTGTCGCCATGTGCGTACACATCGTGTGTGCGACGGTCCCCGTCCAGAATCGCCACGTCGCCAAACCAAATGCCGGGCTCCACATAGGTGAAGGTGATCTGCTTGCCCGACAGCGAGGTCGAGCTCACACGCACCGCGCCTTTGGCGCACGCCATCCACTCGTCGGCCGAGTCGCCGCGAGCTGCAATCAAGTCGCCGTCTTTGCATCGTTTGACGTAAGCGCATCGAAGAATGTCGTGTCGTAGTGAAGGTGAAAGAGAAGAGAACCAACGTCCTGCGTTGATGGCCTCGCGTTCTTCGATGTTAAGAATAGGATCGTCCATAGCCTGTCTTTTGTGTGACCTGAAAGTGAAAGTTTGTCACTCTGGAGACCCGCTGTATATGCGGGTTTCACGTGAATGAGAAAGATGGGTTAGCTCTCGATGTGCATCAAACTCAAGCCCAACGCGCCACGGCGACGCAGCCATGGGCTAGGGCGGTAACGCGTGTCACCGTAAACGGTTTGCACGTTGAACAGCACTTCCAAAATTTCTGTGGGGCCGTATTTGTTGCCCATGGTCAGCGGGCCCATGCTGTGGCCTAAGTCGGTTGCGCCTGTGGCCTCAAGTTCTTCGGGGGTACACAAGCCTTGTTGGCACATGTCACACGCGATGTTGATGAGGTTGGCCACCACACGTTGTGTCACAAAACCACCGCTGTCACGAATCACAGTGACTGCTTTACCGTCGCGCGCAAACAGGGCGTGTGCGGCATCGCGCATGTCAGCGCGTGTGGCAGGGCTGGTGGCCAGCACGCGGCGTTGTGTGAGCTTGTCATCAATCAGCATGTCAATGCCGACAGTGCGTGCTGGATCCAAGCGTTCCACGATGGCCACAGTGGTCACGTCAAAGCCCAAAGGTGCGACGATCGACAGCGCTTGTGCGGAGGGTGATGCACTCGTTTCAATTTTGGCGCCCAAGTCTTTGAGTAATTGCAGCAGTTCGGGGCGACGCATGGCGCGGGTAGACACCCACACAGGGGGCATCTCTGACACAGCGGGAGTGGTTGGTTCGGCGGGCATCTGCGCTTCGCCGTTCACGTAGGTATAAAAACCTTCACCTGTTTTTTGGCCTAATTTGCCTTCGCTGATGCGTTGCACGGCAAGGTTGCTGGGGCGGTAGCGTGGCTCGCTCAAGTACTGTTGGTAAACAGAAGTGATGGCGTCGTGCGCCACATCAATACCTGCAATGTCTAGCAACTGGAATGGACCCAGCTTGAAGCCTGCTTGGTCGCGCAAGATGCGGTCAATGGTGGCGAAGTCGGCCACGCCTTCAGATGCGATTTGCAGCGCTTCTGTGGCGCCTCCCAAAATGCCTATGGTTTTGTAGATGGAATTCATGGCGAAGATTATGGCCGAGCCGCTGTGCCAGAATGAAATCAACCTTTATCGATCGGAGCACCTCCATGACTCTCAAGCTTTGCGGTTTCGCTGTCAGCAACTACTACAACAAACTCAAAATTCAGCTGCTCGAAAAAGCCGTGCCATTTGAAGAAGAGTTGGTGTGGGTCAACCCCATCGAGCCCGCCACTTATCACCGATCGCCTATGGGTAAGGTGCCATTTTTAGACACACCACAGGGTTGCATCAGCGAGTCGGCGGTGTGTGCTGAATACATTGAGCAAGCCTATCCGCACCATCCCTTGATGCCCATTGACCCCTTTGAGGCCGCCAAGGTGCGGGAAATCATCACTTACTTAGAGCTGCATGTGGAGCTGGTGGCGCGTGAGCTGTACCCAATGGCATTCTTTGGGGGCAAGGTGGATGAGGCTGTCCAAACACGTGTGCGCAAGCGACTGGCCAAAGGGATTGAGGGCTTGAGCCAGCTGTTGAAGTTCTCTCCCTATGTGGCAGGTGACACGTTCACGTTGGCCGATTGCTCAGCCATTGTGAATTTGCCTTTGGTGTCGATGGCATCCAAGGCCGTGTACGGCGAAGACATGTTGGCCCATTTGCCTGTGAAGGCCTACACCCAACAAATGGCAGAGCGTGCCTCGGTGCAAAAAGTCAACGCTGACCGCAAAGCCTGCATGGCATTGATGGCTGAGCGTGCAGCCAGCAAGCCCTAACTAAGCCTTGAGTTAGCGGCGCACCTGCAGGGCCCCTGGGTTGACGATGTTGGTGGGCGTGCCCTTGATGAAGTTCACCACATTGTCAAACGCCGTGCCGAAGTAAAGCTCGTAGCTGTCTTGCTCCACATAGCCGATGTGGGGAGTGCAAATACAGTTTTCCAAACGCAGCAGCGCGTGGCCTTGCATGATGGGTTCGCTCTCAAAAACGTCAATCGCGGCCATGCCTGGGCGGCCACGGTTGAGGCCTGTGATGAGTGCATCGGGCTCAATCAATTCGGCACGTGAGGTGTTGACCAGCAGCGAGGTGGGTTTCATGCGTGCCAAGTCGGCTTGTTTCACGATGCCGCGGGTTGCATCGACCAAGCGTAAGTTCAACGTGAGAACGTCAGACTCTTCAAAGAAAGCCTCGCGAGAAGCGGCCACATTCAAGCCGTCCTTGGCAGCGCGTTCCCGTGAGGCTTCGCTGCCCCACATCAACACACGCATGCCGAATGCTTTGCCGAAGCCGGCTAACAGTTCACCGGTTTTGCCGTAACCCCAAATACCCAATGTCTTGCCGCGCAAGACTTGGCCAAGGCCAAAGTTGGTGGGCATCGAGCCTGCTTTGAGGCCCGACTGTTGCCAAGCGCCATGCTTGAGATTGCTGATGTATTGGGGCAGGCGGCGCATAGCAGCCATGATGAGTGCCCACGTCAATTCGGCAGGGGCCACAGGTGAACCAAAACCTTCTGCGACGGCGATGCCGCGTTCGGTGCAGGTGGCCATGTCAATGTGACTGCCAACTTTGCCTGTTTGGGAGATGAGTTTGAGCTTGGGCAGTTTTTCTAGCAACTGCTTGGTCAGCTGGGTGCGCTCACGAATCAGCACCAGCACTTCGGCGTCTTTGAGTCGTACTGATAACTGCCCAACACCTTTGATGGTGTTGGTGTAAACCTTGGCGGGGTAGGCTTCAAGCTTGGACGCGCAAGCCAGCTTGCGCACGACATCTTGGTAGTCGTCGAGGATGACAATATTCATCCCCCGATTGTGCCTTGCAGCACGGGGCTTCACGCGTGGTGCGTGAGCCCAATTTCAAGTATCAATGGCGGTTTTCGAGTTCGGCCAAGCGGTCGAGTTCGGCGCACACATCGGCCATGCGACCTGAGATGACCATGCGGCCTGCTTGGCTGCGGTTGTGTTGGGCTTCCATCACGCGGGCGACGCGCAAAGGCAAAGGACGACGGGTGCTTTGCAGGGCTTGCTCGGGCATGAAGCCACGAACCACGTTTTGCATAGGATTGAGGAGGCGATAAGCGCCAAAAAGTGCGAGGCTCATGGTCGTTCTTTCTTTACATCATCATGGTGTTACGGATCAGGCCAACGGCCAAACCCTCAATTTCAAAGGGCTCGCCGGGTTCGACCACAATGGTTTTGAAGTCGGGGTTTTCGGCGAGCAACTCAATGTGGCTGGCGGTTTTGCGAAAGCGTTTGACGGTCACGTCCTCGCCTAAACGTGCCACCACGATTTGGCCGTTTTTGGCATCGCGGGTGGATTGCACGGCTAACAAGTCGCCGTCCATGATGCCGGCGTCGCGCATGGACATGCCGCGTACACGCAGCAAATAGTCGGGCTTGCGTTGGAACAGGCTACTTTCTACAAAATAGGTTTGGTCCACATGCTCTTGCGCCAAGATGGGTGAGCCTGCTGCCACACGCCCCACCAATGGCAACGAAAAGCCAGTGGGCGACGCACTGAACGAGCTTTCTTTTTCCTGGTAGCTGCGTTGGTTGCCGCCTTTGAGGCGAATGCCGCGAGAGGTGCCGCTCACCAGTTCAATCGCGCCTTTGCGTGCCAAAGCTTGCAAATGTTCTTCAGCGGCGTTGGCCGATTTGAAGCCAAGCTCTGCTGCAATTTCTGCGCGGGTAGGGGGTGAACCGGTGTTGGCAATGGCTGACTGGATCAACTCCAGAATCTGTTGCTGACGGGCGGTCAATTTTGGCATTTCAATCATGTGGTCGACTCCTGCACAATGTGTGTCTTAAGGGATGCAACTGTTTGCACATCCAGTAACTGTATTTTTAACCAGCTTTTTGAGTTTGGCAAGCCATGAATGCAAAAAAAACTAAAAAAATCGTTGTTTTAGCCACAGGCGGCACGATTGCGGGCTTGGCAAGCGATGCAGCCAAGCCTCAAAACTACTCCGCTGGCCAAGTGGCCGTGGCTGATTTGTTGCAGGGCCTTGCCCATGACGGCGTTGAGCTGCAAACCGAACAAGTGGCTCAAATCGACAGCAAAGACATGTCGTTTGTGGTGTGGCAAAGCCTGTTGGCTCGCGTGTCGCAGTGCTTAGAGCAAGACGATGTGCAAGGCGTGGTCATCACGCACGGCACCGACACGCTGGAAGAAACCGCCTACTTATTGCAAACGGTGTTGCAGCCTATCAAGCCTGTGGCCATCACCTGCGCCATGCTGCCCGCCAATGCGCCTGACAGCGATGGCCCTGGCAATCTCAAGGATGCTTTGGCTTGGGTGCAACAGCCCGCTGCATCAGCTGTGTCGGTGGTGTGCGCAGGCCAAGTTCATGCAGGCAACGCCGTGCAAAAAAGCCATAGCCACCAGCGCAACCCCTTCACCTCGCAAGCGGGCGTGATGCACCCCGCTGCGTTACGTCTGCCCAGCGTGGCTCAGGTGTTGGCTTGCACGCATTGGCCACGCGTGGAACTGGTGTTCAACCATGCAGACGCCGATGGCCGCTTGGTACGTGCAATGATGGCGCACGATGCCCCGCAGGGTTGGGTGGTGGCTGGCACGGGCAATGGCACCTTGCACCACGACTTAGAGGCGGCTTTGCTGGACGCGCAAAAGCAGGGTGCGCAGGTGTTGCGTGCGTCGCGTTGCGCGCAAGGCGGCGTGCAGTCACGTGACTCAGATGTTTTGCCGCATGCAGGCAGGTTGACTGCTGTCCAGGCCCGCGTGGCTTTGTTGATGCACCTTGTGGCGCAGCAAACGTAGTTAGAGCAAGTCGCCAACAAAAAAGCCGCTCAACAGAGCGGCTTTTGTTTGCCAAGCGTAAAGCTTGAAGCGGTTTAGGCTGAGAGAGCTTGGAACGCGCGTTCTTTGATTTCTTCCACAGTCCCTGTGCCGCTGATGGCGCGGTACTTAGGCGCTGCAGCGGCGTCGGCTTTGGCCCAGCCAGAGTAGTAGTCCACCAACGGACGGGTTTGAGCGCTGTACACGTCCAAACGCTTTTTGACAGTCTCTTCTTGGTCGTCGGCGCGTTGCACCAAGGGCTCGCCCGTTTCGTCGTCTTTGCCTTCCACCTTGGGGGGGTTGAACTTGACGTGGTAAGTGCGACCAGAAGCAGGGTGTGAACGGCGGCCGCTCATGCGCTCGATGATGGCGTCAAAAGGCACGTCGATTTCCAGCACGTAATCCAGCTTTACGCCAGCGGCCTTCATAGCATCGGCTTGCGGAATGGTGCGTGGGAAGCCGTCAAACAAGAAACCGTTGGCGCAGTCAGGTTGGGTGATGCGCTCTTTGACCAAGTTGATGATGAGGTCATCGCTGACCAAGCCGCCTGCATCCATCACTTTTTTGGCTTCAATGCCCAGTGGGGTACCTGCTTTCACAGAGGCGCGCAACATGTCGCCTGTGGAGATTTGAGGAATGCCGTATTTTTGGCAAATGAAGGTGGCCTGTGTACCTTTACCGGCACCGGGGGCGCCCAACAAAATGAGTCTCATGCTTGGTCCTATTGGTCTACGTTTTATTACTTAGTCGAGGATATCACGCGCATCCCTTCCAAACCCTTACGCGGCGGCGCTTAGCAGGGTACGCACACGCGCCAAGTCTTGGGGCGTGTCCACGCCGGGGCCCGGGGAATGGTCGGTGATGTGCACCGCAATGCGGTGGCCGTGCCACATGGCACGCAGTTGTTCGAGCGACTCGGTCACCTCAATCGGCGCTTGCGCCAGTTTGGGGAACTCGCGCAAGAAGCCCACACGGTAGCCATACAGGCCCACATGGCGCAGTGGCGCGGGGTTGGGCAAGGCCGTGATGCCGCCATTCATGCCACCGTTTGCAAACCCATCACGCCACCAAGCAATGGGGGCTCGGCTGAAATACAACGCCGTGTTGCGGGCATCGAGCACGACCTTCACCACATTGGGGTTGGCAAAGTCTTCCACGCTGTCAATCGCGTGGGCGAGGGTGCTCATGCTGCAGTCGCTGCGGGTTTGCAGCAGTTGGGCTGCTGCGTCAATGGAGGCAGGGTCAATCAGAGGCTCGTCGCCTTGCACGTTCACCACCACATCGCTGTCTTGGAGCCCCAACAAGTCGCAGGCTTCGGCCAAGCGGTCGCTGCCAGAGGGGTGGTCGGTGCGGGTGAGTACGGCATCGATGCCGTGCGCTTGGCAGGCGGCCACGATGCGTGCGTCGTCAGCGGCGACCACCACACGTGCCGCAGCAGAAAGCTTGGCACGTTGCGCCACGCGCACCACCATGGGCAAACCTGCAATGTCAGCCAATGGCTTGTCGGGCAAACGCGACGACGCCATGCGTGCTGGAATAAGAACGCAAAACGACATTTAGGCTTCCAGCTCGGCGTCAGTCAGGGGGCGGGCTTCGTTTTCAAGCAACACAGGAATACCGTCGCGCAAGGGGTAAGCCAAGCGCGCGCTGCGCGAGATGAGCTCTTGCGTGTCGCGGTTGTATTCAAGGGGGCCTTTGGTCACGGGGCAGACCAAGAGTTCAAGCAGTTTGGTGTCCATGGGGTGATGATAACTTTGCGTGTTGTACGGCTGAGAGGTGTGCGTCAATCGCGGCCAAGAGTTCTGGGGGCAAGGTGGTTTGCAGTGGCACAGCCCACGCTTGTGGGTGATGTGCCCAGAGTTTGACCGCATCTTTTTCGGTGCACAGCACATCGCCTTGTGAGGCGTCGATATGCAAAGCTTGTAAATCCGCGTGGTCGGGCAAGGCTTGGGTATGCGCCACATTCATGCCATGCTCGCGCAGCATGGCAAAAAACACTTGGGGCTTGGCAATGCCTGCCAAGGCTTGTACGGGTGTGTCCCACCAGCTGCTGAGAGCGCGTTGGGTGCCATCGGCTTGCAACGCATAGTTAGCCAAATGGCGCTGCACGGCAAATTCGTTCGGACCAGCTTCGCCTGCTGTTCTCAAGACCCAGCAAGGCACATCGGGGCTCAGCGCCTTGCGTGGCCACGCCTCGCGCAGCGGGCCCGCGGGCAGCATGTGGCCGTTGCCCACACCGCGTTCGTCAAACACGCACAGCTCTAGGTCGCGGGCCAGTGGCCAGTGTTGCAGGCCATCGTCACACACCAGCACTTGCACATCGCGGTGCAGGTTCAACAGCGCGCGACCTGCATCCACACGGCTATTGCCTACAAACACCGGCACTTGGCAGCTGCGGGCAATCAGCAAAGGCTCATCGCCCACGTTCTGTGACTGGCTTTTCGGCGACACCGCCAGCGTGCTGGATGTTTTGCGGCCATAGCCACGTGATAGAACGCCCACGCGCAAGCCTTGGGCTTTCAAGTGGTTCACCAAGGCCATGGTGATGGGTGTTTTACCCACGCCGCCCACCATCACATTGCCCACCACGATGACGGGCACGGGCAATGTGGTCTGTGTGTAAAAACCGTGTTGATAAAGCGCGCGGCGAATCGCCACAAGACCCGCAAACAACCAACTGATGGGGCGCAAGGCGAGGGCTAAGCACTGGCCCAAATTATTTTGGCCCCAAGGGCTTGGGGTATTCCAAGCTTGGGTCAAAGCCTGCGTCAACGCTTGGCGTAAGCCTGGTGTGCCGCTGCTGTCGCTCATGGGTGTCAGTCGGCTTTGCCGCCGGACGACTGGGCTGCGAAGGTGAGTTGGTTCAAACCATTGCGGCGAGCTGCTTCCATCACCATCATCACCGATTGGTGGCTGGCTTGGGCGTCCGCGCTGATGATGATCATGGGGCTGTCAATGCTTTGGGTGGCTCTCGCCAGCGCCTGGCTCAAGCCCTGCACATCGCGGGTGTTGACCAAGTTGCGGTTCACGCTGAACTGACCTTCGTTATTGATGGACACAAGCACCTCATGCGGGCGCTCTTGGGGCGCCGCGGCATCGGCCACGGGCAAATTCAGCTGCAACTCGGTGAATTTGCTGTAAGTCGTGGAGAGCATCAAGAAAATCACCACCACCAACAAAATGTCAATGAACGGGATCAGGTTGATCTCGGGTTCGGGGCTCTTGTCGCGATGAAATTTCATGGCCATGGTGTGGCGCCGGTTATTTCAAACGTGCGCGCATGGCGAGCAAGTGGCGCACAAAGCGCTCGGCATCTAGCTCGAAGCCCAGCACATACGCATCCACACGGCCACGCAGGTAGCGCCAGAACATCAGGGCGGGAATCGCAATGATCAAACCAAATGCCGTGTTGTACAGCGCCATCGAAATGCCCTGCGCCAGTTGTACGGGGTTGCTGGTGCCTGGGGCTTGTGAGCCAAAAATGTCAATCATGCCAATGACTGTGCCTAGCAAACCCAAGAGCGGTGCGGCAGAGGCAATGGTGGCCAAGGCAACCAAGTGTTTTTCTAGCTCATGGGCGGCTTTGCGGCCCGCAGACTCCATGCTGGAACGCAGGTCTTCTGCGCTGATGAGGGGCTCGTCTTTCATGGCGTGTAAGCCAGAGGCCAAGATGCGACCCAACACCGAGTGGTCATGCAACTGCTGCATGGCTTCTTCGGAGGGCAGGTTGTCGTGCGAGGCTTTGAGTGCTTGCTCCACCAAACCTTCTGGCGCGACAAGGAGGGGACGCAGACTCATCATGCGTTCGATGACCAAGGCCAAGGCCACGACAGAGCAGATCAAAAGGGGCCAAATCGGCCAGCCAGCCGCTTGTATGATGGTGAACAAAGCCAACGCTCCAAAGAATTTTGTTTGTCTCAATTATGGCCTAGCGGCCCATCCACACGATCTGTGGATAACTTTGGGGATAAGCTTCGCCGATCCCCCTCAGATGCCGCATGAATGGGGCGATTCAACAAAATGATCGAAAAATGGGCGTTAAAAATGTCTTTTAAATCAAATACTTGCTACGCAGGTTGGTGATTTTCTCGGTTTATTGTTTAAAACGATCTGGAAATATTTTTTGTGGATGAGTCTTCAATGTTGCCCTCGGAGTCGCTAGGTTTGACGCCACGCATTTGGGCAGTTGGGGCCCTGTGCCGCGCCGTTGCTGATGTCTTAGATAGTCGTTTTAACCCCGTTGCTGTTCGGGGTGAGATTTCTGGCTTTACGCGTGCGGCCAGCGGGCATTGTTACTTCACCCTCAAGGACGCAAGCGGGCAGTTGCGTTGCGCCATGTTCAAACGTGCCGCGCAAATGCTTGACTTTTGCCCTGTGGACGGCGAATTGGTCGAAATCAAGGGCCGTTTGGGTGTATACGAACCGCGCGGTGAGCTGCAAATGGTGGTTGAACACATGCGCCGTGCAGGGCAGGGGGCATGGTTTGAGCAGTTCTTAAAGCTCAAAGCCAAGCTTGAAGCCGAAGGCCTGTTCGACGCTGAGCGCAAACGCCCCCTCAAAACCATGCCGCGTGGCATTGGTGTGGTCACCTCATTGGGGGCCGCAGCCTTGCATGACGTGGCCACCGCTTTGCAGCGCCGTGTGCCGCACATCCCTGTGGTGCTTGCGCCGTCCTTGGTGCAAGGCCCAGATGCGCCGCCTACCTTGGTGCAAGCCTTGCAGCAGCTCAGCCAGCAGCCCAACATCGACGTCATCTTGCTCGTGCGCGGAGGTGGCTCGATGGAAGACCTCTGGGCTTTCAACGACGAAAATCTGGCCCGCGCTATCGTCAACAGCCCCGTGCCCATCATCAGCGGTGTGGGGCACGAAACCGATTTCACGATTGCCGATTTTTGTGCTGACCTGCGTGCACCTACGCCTACAGCCGCCGCCGAAATGTGTGCGGTGCCGCAAGCGGAGCTGTTGTCTAACCTGCAACTGTGGGGCAATGCGCTACAAACCATCGTGCACCGCCAGCTTGACACCCAAGAGCAGCGCCTAGACCGAGCCCAAGCCCGCTTAGGCCGTCCGTCAGAAGGCCTCAACACCGAAAAAATGCAGCTGTTGTGTTTGCAGCAGCGCCTGACCCAAGCGGTGCAAACCCGCACCCAGCGCTGTCACAACGACTTGGCTACCCTCGCCAGCGGCTTAGCACGTGGTGTGCAACAAACCCCTGCCACTGCACGCGAACGCTTGCATCGCGCGGCATTGCGCCTAGAACTGCTCGATCCCAAGCTGGTGCTGCAACGCGGTTTCGCTTGGCTCAGCGATGCTGAGGGTCATGCCGTGACCTCTGTGGCGCAAACCACAGAAGGCCAAGCCTTGCAGGCAACCCTTGCCGATGGCGTGGTTGAATTACGGGTGGCAGCACCCACGCGCATTTAGTTTTTACAATTCACGTTTTTACACAAGAGGACTTCATGGAACACACGCTCCCCGCACTGCCTTACGCCATCGACGCATTGGCCCCTTATTACTCCAAAGAAACTTTGGAGTTCCACCACGGCAAGCACCACAACGCCTATGTTGTGAACTTGAACAATCTGCAAAAAGGGACTGAGTTCGAGAGTCTGCCTCTGGAAGAAATCGTCAAGAAGTCCAGCGGTGGCATCTACAACAACGCTGCCCAAATCTGGAACCACACCTTCTTCTGGAACTGCATGAAGCCACAAGGCGGCGGCGAACCCACTGGTGCATTGGCTACAGCCATCAACGCCAAATTCGGCAGCTACGCCGCATTCAAAGAAGCCTTCGTCAAAAGCGCCGTGGGCAACTTTGGCTCTGGCTGGACATGGTTGGTCAAAAAGGCCGACGGTTCTGTGGACATCGTCAACATGGGCGCCGCTGGCACACCCTTGACCACTGGCGACAAAGCCTTGTTGACTGTGGACGTGTGGGAACACGCTTACTACATCGACTACCGCAACATGCGTCCTAAGTTCGTTGAGACTTTCCTCGACCACTTGGTGAACTGGTCTTTCGCTGAAAGCAACTTCGCTTAAGTTTTAAATAACTTTAATCCATTTGGTACAAAAAGAGCCGCCTATTTAGGCGGCTCTTTTTTGTTTGAGTAATCTAATAAAAAAACACCAACGAAAAATAGTATGACTCCGCATGCTGAGGCATACAGAGAAAAAGGCACTGCTGGAGCCAAGATTAAAAATGCGGGTGCCGTGAAAAAGCCTAGGATTTGCAAAAATCTACCAATCCAATAAGTCATAGAGCACCTTTATTTAGTGAATGCCGCACCGCTCAGACGACTGCCAGCCTTCAAGCCTTTTTTTGTAAACCAGCCTTGGTGCATCTCCAACACAAAGCGCACAGGTTTTTCAGAGCAGTGTGAATCGGTGGTTTGAGGCTTCATATCGACCAAATTGACAATCGTGCCGTCATCCGCCACAAACGCCGCCGTGAGTGGCAACAAGGTGTTCTTCATCCAAAAACACTGTGTGGCGGGTTGTTCAAACACAAACAACATGCCTTCGTGCTGTGGCATGTCTTTGCGAAACATCAGGCCTATGCTGCGCTGGTCTGGTGTTTGCGCCACTTGTGTGTCGATTTGATACATGCCCGCTTGCAGTTTGATGCGGGGCAGGTTGGTTTGGGGCGTGTCTTGGGGCCAAGCAGAGAAAGTCAAGCCAGAAAAGAGAAGGGTCAGCAGTGCGCGTTTCATGGCTGCGACTGTATCGCACGTCATAGAATCCAAAGAGATACTTTCATACCCCACAGGAAACCGCCGCTCATGTCTTACCAGCACATCCAAGTGCCCGCTGCAGGTCAAAAAATCACCGCCAATGCAGATGCCTCGCTGAACGTGCCTGACCAGCCCATCATCCCCTTCATCATGGGCGATGGCGTAGGCCAAGACGTGACGCCGGTGATGCGCAAAGTGGTCGATGCCGCGGTGGCCAAAGCCTACGGCGGCAAGCGCCAAATTCAATGGATGGAGCTGTTTGCTGGCGAGAAGGCCACCCAGGTTTACGGCCCTGATGTGTGGCTGCCGGAAGAAACTGCACAGGTCATGCGTGAGTACAAGGTGTCTATCAAAGGCCCACTCAATACCCCCGTGGGCGGTGGCATCCGTTCGCTCAACGTGGCTTTGCGCCAAGCCCTCGATTTGTTTGTGTGCTTGCGTCCTGTGCAGTACTTCAAAGGCGTGCCTTCGCCCTTGAAAGAGCCAGAAAAAACCAACATGGTCATCTTCCGTGAAAACTCGGAAGACATTTACGCAGGTATTGAATATGCCGCCGAAAGCGCCGAAGCCAAAAAGCTCATCGCATTCTTGAAAAACGAAATGGGTGCCACCACCATCCGCTTTCCTGACACCTCGGCCATTGGCATCAAGCCCGTGTCCATCGAGGGCACCGAGCGCTTCATCCGCAAAGCCATTCAATACGCCATTGACCACGACAAGCCCAGCGTCACCATCGTGCACAAGGGCAACATCATGAAGTTCACCGAAGGGGGCTTCCGCGATTGGGCTTTGGCCTTGGCCCAAAAAGAGTTTGGTGCCACCCTCATTGACGGTGGCCCTTGGTGTCGCGTCAAGAACCCCAAAACAGGCAAGAGCATCATCATCAAAGACGTCATTGCCGACGCCTTCTTGCAGCAAATTCTCATGCGTCCTGCCGAATACTCGGTGGTGGCTACGCTTAACCTCAACGGCGACTACATCTCTGACGCCGTGGCCGCCCAAGTAGGCGGTATTGGCATTGCCCCTGGCGCCAACATGTCAGACACGGTCGCTTGCTTTGAAGCCACCCACGGCACAGCTCCCAAGTACGCGGGCAAAAACTACGTCAACCCCGGCTCCATGATCTTGTCTGCCGAGATGATGTTGCGCCACATCGGATGGACTGAAGCTGCCGATACCATCATCAAAGCCATGGAGGCCGCCATTGCCACCAAACGCGTCACTTATGACTTTGCGCGTCTGATGGACGGCGCAGAGCAGGTGAGTTGTTCAGCCTTTGGCGATGTGATGATTGAACAGATGTAAAACCCATGCCAAGCAAAAAAAACATCCCAAAAATCCAACAACCTGACCGTGACGATGGCGGATCGGTCGTTTTAGAGCGCTTGACGCAGCGCACCAAGCCGCCGCAGATGTTTCAGGTGCTGATGCTCAATGACGATTTCACACCCATGGAGTTTGTGGTGGTGGTGTTGCAAGAGTTTTTCAGCAAAGACCGCGAACAAGCGACGCAAATCATGTTGCAAATCCACTTAGACGGCAAAGGTGTGTGCGGCGTGTACAGCAAAGACGTTGCGGCCACCAAGGTAGACCAAGTGCTAGACGCCGCCCGCAAAGCCGGCCACCCCTTGCAATGCGTGGCCGAGCCCATCGAATAACTTATCGTTTGCACTAAACAAACAGGCCTATTGAATAAACGGCTTTTGTTTCCATATACATTTGAATCTCAGTTGCAAGCACCGAAGGAAAACACATGATTGCCCAAGAACTTGAAGTCAGCTTGCACATGGCCTTTGTCGAGGCCCGTCAGCAACGACACGAATTCATCACGGTCGAGCATTTGCTGCTCGCCTTGCTGGACAACCCCAGCGCCGCCGAAGTGCTGCGCGCTTGTTCTGCCAACATTGACGACTTGCGTAAGTCCTTGTCCAACTTCATCGCGGACAACACGCCTCAGGTGTCCGGTACCGAAGAAGTCGACACCCAGCCCACGCTGGGGTTTCAGCGCGTCATCCAGCGCGCCATCATGCATGTGCAGTCCACAGGCAATGGCAAAAAAGAAGTGACCGGTGCCAACGTGCTGGTGGCCATTTTTGGCGAAAAAGACTCACACGCGGTGTACTACCTCCACCAACAAGGGGTAACCCGCTTGGACGTGGTCAACTTCATTGCCCACGGCATCAAAAAGAGCGATCCACCAGAAGCCGTCAAAGGCGGTGAATCCGCCCAAGCCGAGCAGGAAGAGGGCGGCGCTTCGTCTGAAAAGAACGAGAAGGCGTCGCCCCTCGAGCAATTCACCCAAAACCTGAACCAAGCCGCCAAAGACGGCAAGATTGACCCGCTGATTGGCCGCGAGTACGAGGTCGAACGCACGATTCAAATCCTGTGCCGCCGCCGCAAAAACAACCCGCTGTTGGTAGGCGAGGCCGGCGTGGGTAAAACCGCGATTGCTGAAGGCTTGGCATGGCGCATCACCCAAGGCGATGTGCCCGAAATCTTGGCCGAGGCCATTGTGTACTCGCTGGATATGGGCGCTTTGCTGGCGGGCACCAAATACCGGGGTGACTTTGAGCAACGCTTGAAGGGCGTGATCAAAAACCTGCAAAGCAAGCCCAATGCGATCTTGTTCATCGACGAAATTCACACCCTCATTGGCGCGGGTGCGGCTTCGGGCGGCACTTTGGATGCGTCTAACTTGCTCAAGCCTGCGCTGTCGAGCGGCCAGCTCAAGTGCATTGGTGCCACCACTTTCACCGAATACCGTGGCATCTTTGAAAAAGACGCCGCCCTGAGCCGTCGTTTCCAAAAGGTCGATGTGGTCGAGCCCACCGTGCCGGAGACGGTGGACATCCTCAAAGGCCTCAAGTCACGCTTTGAAGAGCACCACAACGTCAAGTACGCCTTGGCTGCGCTGCAAGCCGCTGCCGAGCTCAGCGCCAAGTACATCAACGACCGCCACTTGCCCGACAAGGCGATCGACGTGATTGACGAAGCTGGTGCGGCACAACGCATCTTGGTTGCGTCTAAGCGCAAGAAAACCATTGGCAAGGCCGAGATTGAAGACATCGTGGCCAAGATTGCGCGCATTCCGCCCGCCAATGTGTCCAACGACGACCGCAGCAAGCTGCAAACCATCGAACGCGATTTGAAGAGCGTGGTGTTCGGTCAAGACAAAGCGCTTGAGGTGCTGGCATCGTCCGTGAAGATGGCCCGTTCTGGCCTCGGCAAGGCCGACAAGCCAATTGGTGCGTTCTTGTTCAGCGGCCCCACGGGCGTGGGCAAGACCGAAGCGGCCAAGCAACTCGCTTACATCATGGGCATTGACCTGATTCGCTTTGACATGTCTGAGTACATGGAGCGTCACGCCGTGAGCCGCCTGATTGGTGCGCCTCCCGGTTATGTGGGCTTTGACCAAGGCGGCTTGCTGACCGAGGCCGTGACCAAGAAGCCGCATTGCGTGTTGTTGCTCGACGAGATTGAAAAAGCCCACCCAGACATCTTCAACGTCTTGTTGCAGGTGATGGACCACGGCACGTTGACCGACAACAACGGCCGCAAAGCCGACTTCCGCAACGTCATCCTCATCATGACGACCAACGCGGGTGCCGAGACCATGAACAAGGCCACCATTGGATTTACCAACCCGCGCGCGGCGGGCGACGAAATGGGCGATATCAAACGCTTGTTCACGCCAGAGTTCCGCAACCGCTTGGACGCCATCGTTGGCTTCAAGGCTTTGGACGAAAACGTCATCATGCGCGTGGTCGACAAGTTCTTGCTGCAACTCGAAGGCCAGTTGGCCGAGAAGAAAGTCGACGTCACCTTCAGTGACACGCTGCGCAAGCACTTGGCCAAGAAGGGGTTCGATCCGCTCATGGGCGCACGCCCCATGCAGCGCCTCATCCAAGACACGATTCGCAAGGCCTTGGCTGACGAGTTGCTGTTTGGTCGCCTCACCGACGGTGGCCGCTTGAGCGTGGACATTGACGACAAAGAAGAGGTACTGCTCGACATCACGCCTTTGCCTAAGAAGGAAAAGGCCGCGAAGGGCGAGCACACGACTTCGGAAGAGTCAGCCGCGAGCTAAGACCAACGCGTGCTCCTTTGAAAAGCGGCTCATGAGAGCCGCTTTTTTCATGTCCGTGTGCGAAGCAGAGGGCGCATGTTCATGTTTTGCCAAAGGGCGTCACGTAAAATCACGCACAGTTGAAACACCAAAGGATTCCTCGTGGCAGGCCATAGCAAATGGGCAAATATTCAGCACCGCAAGGGGCGTCAAGACGAAAAGCGCGGCAAGATTTGGACACGCATCACGCGTGAAATCATTGTGGCGGCGCGCCAAGGTGGCGGTGACCTGAGTCTGAACCCTCGTTTGCGCTTGGCCATTGAAAAAGCCAAGGCCGCCAACATGCCGGCTGACAACATCAAACGCAACGTCGACAAAGCCACAGGCAACCTCGATGGTGTGGTGTATGACGAGATTCGCTACGAAGGCTACGGTGTGGGCGGTGCTGCCATCATTGTGGACACCATGACCGACAACCGTGTGCGTACCGTAGCTGAAGTGCGTTTTGCCTTCAGCAAAAACGGCGGCAACATGGGCACCGAAGGTTCGGTGGCGTTTCAATTCAAGCATTGCGGCCAGCTGGTGTTTGCACCGGGCAGCAATGAAGACCAAATCATGGAAATTGCGCTCGAAGCGGGTGCGGACGATGTGATCACCGATGACGACGGCGCGATTGAAGTGCTGACGCCACCGGCCAGCTTTGAGGCTGTCAAAAACGCTTTGGAAGCTGCGGGCCTCAAGCCCGAAGTGGCCGAAGTGACCTACCGTGCAGACAACACCATCGAACTCGAGGGTGATGACGCTGCGAAGATGCAAAAACTTTTGGACGCGCTAGAAGACCTTGACGATGTGCAAGAGGTCTATCACAACGCAGCACTATGAACGTATTAGTTATTGGCGGCGGTGGCCGCGAGCACGCGTTGGCGTGGAAGATTGCCCAATCCAACAAGGTGCAAAAAGTGTTTGTGGCCCCTGGCAATGGCGGCACCGCGCGCGACAAGCGCTTGGACAACATCGACATCACCGATGTCGTGGCCCTGCGCGAGTTTGTACAGGCCAGCGGTGTTGAGCTGACGGTGGTCGGCCCCGAAACGCCCTTGGCGGCCGGTGTGGTGGACGAGTTCCGCGCCCACGGCTTGCGCATTTTTGGCCCCACCAAAGCCGCTGCGCAGCTGGAAAGCTCCAAAGCCTTCAGCAAAGCGTTCATGAAGCGCCACCACATTCCCACCGCGGAATACGAAACTTTCACAGACGCCCAAGCCGCGCACGATTATGTGAATACCAAAGGCGCCCCCATTGTGGTGAAGGCCGACGGTTTGGCCGCAGGCAAGGGCGTGGTGGTGGCGATGACGGCCGCCGAGGCCCACGAAGCGATTGACTTCATGTTGCTCGACAACAAGCTGGGGGTGAGCCACAACGAAGGTGGTGCACGCGTGGTGATTGAAGAGTTTTTGCAAGGCGAAGAGGCCAGCTTCATCGTCATGTGCGATGGCAAAACCGTGTTGCCTTTGGCCACTAGCCAAGACCACAAGCGTTTGCTGGATGCCGACGAAGGCCCCAACACCGGCGGCATGGGCGCGTATTCGCCAGCCCCTGTGGTCACGCCCGAGGTGCATGCCCGCGCCATGCGCGAAATTATTTTGCCCACCATCAAGGGCATGGAAAAAGATGGCATTCCCTTTACGGGCTTCTTGTATGCGGGCTTGATGATTGACCCACAAGGCCAAGTCAAAACCCTTGAATTCAACTGCCGCATGGGCGACCCCGAAACCCAACCCATCATGGCGCGCCTGAAAACCGATTTGGTCGATGTGCTGATGGCCGCAACGGCGACCAATGCCGAAACCCGTTTCGACGATTTCGAGCTGGAGTGGGACCGCCGCACTGCCATTGGCGTGGTGCTGGCCGCGCACGGTTACCCCATGAGCCCCCGCAAGGGCGACACCATCACGGGCTTGCCGCAAGACACCGACGATGTGGTGGTGTTCCACGCGGGCACACAAATGAAAGACGGCCAAGTGGTGACCAGCGGTGGTCGCGTGTTGTGCGTGACGGCTTTGGGTGGGACCTTGAAGTTGGCGCAGCAGCAGGCGTACGACACCATCCAAGGCATTCACTTTGATGGCGTGCAGTACCGCACCGACATTGGCTACCGCGCGATGTCCCGCTGAGATGCGCGCAGAGTTTTCTGGGCCTATGTCCTTGCCCTGCAAGCCCCAAGCTTGGGCCGCATGGTTGGTCAAGCTGATGGGCTGGACGATTGAGTTTGACGGGTTGCCCGCCAAACAAGGCGTGCTCATTGGCTACCCCCACACCAGCAACTGGGACTTCATCACCATGATGCCGGTGAAGTGGGCGGCGGGTTTGCCCGTGCAGTTTTTTGCCAAAGAGAGCTTATTTCGCATTCCTTTGTTTGGTCGCTGGATTCGCTTCATTGGCGCTGTGCCGATTGACCGTTCATCGCCCAAAGGCGTGGTCGGCGAGATGGTGGATGCGTTGAAGCAACACAAACAAAACGACGAAATACTCTGGATTGGTTTATCGCCCGAAGGCACACGCAAGCTCACCGATGGCTGGCGCAGTGGCTTTTACCAATTGGCCTTGGGCGCGGATGTGCCTTTGTGCATGCTGCACATTGACTACGGCACCAAGGTTGCAAAAATTACTGACTTCATGCGTTTGACCGGCGACGTACAAGCCGACTACGCCCACATTGCCAAGGTATACGAAGGTGTGAAGGGTTTTCATGTCAACCAAGCTGCGCCCATTCGTCCTTTGCCACCGCGCACCTTTTTGAATTGAACACACGATGACCACCCACACTCATGAACACGTTGTGGCTGCAGCCCGCGACTACCTCATTGGCTTGCAAACTCGCATCACCAGCGCCATTGAAGCCAAAGACGGTCAAGCCAAGTTCTTGGTGGATCAATGGGAAAAAGGTCCCGGCGAACAGTTGCAGGGCAACGGCATCACGCAAATCTTAGAAAACGGCCCTGTGTTTGAGCGTGCCGGCTGCGGCTTTTCGCATGTGCGCGGTGCATCGCTGCCGCCCTCGGCCACGCAGCACCGCCCCGAGTTGGCAGGCGCACCGTTTGAAGCCATGGGTGTGTCGTTGGTGTTTCACCCGCGCAACCCCTATGTGCCCACCGTGCACATGAATGTGCGCATGATTGCCGCCACGCCCGCCCACGGTAAAACCGTGGCTTGGTTTGGCGGTGGCATGGACCTGACGCCTTATTACGGCTACGCCGAAGACGCCAAGCATTTCCATCAGGTATGCCACGATGCGTTGCAACCGTTTGGTGAAGACTTGTACCCACGTTTTAAAACCTGGTGTGACGCGTACTTCTGCAACAAGCACCGCAACGAGCAGCGTGGCATCGGTGGCATTTTCTTCGACGATTTTTCTGAGCTGGGCTTTGAGCGCAGTTTTGAAATGCTCAAGAGCGTGGGTGATGCTTTCTTGGAGTCGTATTTGCCCATTGTGGATCGCCGCGTGAACACGCCGTATGGCGAGCGCGAGCGTGACCACCAGTTGAACCGCCGAGGCCGCTATGTGGAGTTCAACCTCGTGTGGGACCGTGGCACGCACTTTGGCCTGCAGTCAGGTGGGCGCACCGAATCTATTTTGTTGTCCATGCCGCCTTTGGTGAGCTGGTCGTACCAGCACCAGCCCGAAGCGGGCACACCTGAACATGCTTTGTTGCATGACTTTTTGGTGCCCCGTGATTGGTTGAAGTGAGTCGACATCCGTGAGCCACGCCAAGCGTCTCGGCATTTTTGGCGGTTCGTTTGACCCGCCGCACATTGCGCACATTGCGCTGGCCAAGCACGCGATAGAACAGTTTGATTTGACTGAACTGCGCATCATCCCTACGGGTGACGCATGGCACAAAGCCCGTGCGCTCACGCCGTCGCCCCATCGTCTAGCCATGACACGTTTGGCCTTTGCCGAGGTACCGCAAGCGGTGGTGGACCCACGCGAGATAGACCGCCAAGGCGCAACCTACACCTTTGACACGCTGCAAGAGCTCAAGGCCGAAGCCCCAGAGGCCGATTTGTACTTGTTCATTGGCGCAGACCAAGCGAATGCCTTCAAAACATGGCACCGCTGGCAAGAAATTTTGGGCTTAGCCACCGTGGTGGTAGCTCAGCGACCGCTAGACGGGCAGGGCGGCATGGTCAGTCAGTGGCACAATGCGGTATCCCCCGACGTACAACGCTTGGATATGCCAAGCCTGAATGTGAGTGCCACTGAGATTCGTGCGCACGTTGCACTAGGCACACATTCAGCTGCAAAGATGTCCGCGTGGTTGCCTGCCGCTGTGCAGGACTACATTGAAAAACACAGCCTTTACCGATAAAACAGATGACCGAAACCTCCGCCAAAAAAGATGTCCAAAAACTGCAACGCACCGTCGTGGATGCGCTGGAGGACGTCAAAGCCCAAGACCTCGTGGTGTTTGACACCGAGCACTTGTCCTCGCTGTTTGAGCGTGTCATCGTGGCGTCGGGTACATCCAACCGCCAAACCAAAGCCTTGGCCTCTAGCGTGCGCGACAAAGTGCGCGACGCCGGTTTTGGCAAGCCTCGCATCGAAGGCGAAGACAACGGCGAATGGATCATCGTGGATTGCGGCCCTGTGGTGGTGCACGTCATGCAACCCACCATCCGTAGCTATTACAACCTTGAAGAAATTTGGGGTGAGAAGCCTGTGCGTTTGAAGTTTGGTGCGCCCAAACCAGCCAAAGCGGCTGAGCCTCAGGAAGAAGCGCCATCTAAGAAGTCGGCTGGCAAAAAAACCGCCGCTAAGAAAACTGCCGCCGGTGATAAGAAGCCAGTAGCTCGCAGTGCTTCACGCGGTGTTGCCCAAGAGCGCACTGGCTCAGCCAAGCCCGCAACACGCAGCACTTCAACACGCGGACCCGCCAAAGTAGCGCCCGCTAAAACAGCCGCTAAGAGCGCACCGGCCAAAACGGCAGCAGCCAAAAAGCCTGCAGCATCCGCCAAGTTGCCGATTGTCAAAGTGGCACTCAAGGGTGCCAAGTCGTCTGCCAAATCGGCAGCGCGTACCGCCACCACAACGGCCGGTAAGCCAGCAGCAAAAACTGCGACCAAACGTCCAGCTGCTAAAAAGACCACTGCCCGCAAAGCATGAAGCTGTGGGTCGTCGCAGTCGGCCAACGTGTGCCCGACTGGGCGCAAACCGCTTGGGATGATTACGCCAAGCGGTTTCCGTCTGAGCTTAAGGTGGAACTCAAGGCTGTCAAAACCGAGCCGCGCAGCTCTAAAACCCTAGACACCATCTACGCCGCCGAGCGTGAGCGCATCGAAGCCGCCATTCCGCGCGGTTGCCGCATCGTGGCTTTGGACGAGCGCGGCACCAACCTCACCACGGTGGCTTTGGCAGCCAAGCTCAAACACTGGCAGCTCGAAGCCGACGATGTGGCCTTGGTCATTGGCGGGCCCGATGGTTTATGCCCTGAGTTCAAAAAACAAGCGCACGAACGCATCCGCATTTCAGACCTGACCCTGCCGCATGCCATGGTGCGTGTGCTGTTGGTGGAGCAGCTTTACCGCGCGTGGTCCATCAACGCCAACCATCCTTATCACCGCGAGTGAAGCTACCAAGACGTACTTATGCCTGAATCTAAGTTTGTTTACCTTGCCTCACAAAGCCCACGCCGCCGCCAACTGTTAGAGCAGCTGGGCATTCGCTACGAGTTGCTGTTGGCTGATGATGCCGAAGATGCAGAAGCGCTAGAAGTGGTGTTGCCCAATGAAGCCCCACGCGCCTATGTGCAACGCGTGACCTTGCTCAAGCTCGAAGCCGCCTTGGCCCGCATGAAGCGCCGTGGCTTACCGTTGGCCCCCGTGCTGTGCAGCGATACCACCGTGGCCTTGGGTAAAACCATTTTGGGCAAACCCGACGACGCCAAACATGCGGCGCAAATTCTTGGCGCTTTGAGTGGCCAAACCCACCGTGTGTTGACTTCGGTGGCGATGGGCACGTTGTCTAAATCAGGCAAGCCGCTCAAAACCGAGCAAGCGCTCAGCGTGTCCAGCGTGCGCTTTGCGCCTTTGACGCGTGCACAAATTCAAAGCTATGTGGTCAGCGGCGAGCCCATGGACAAAGCCGGTGCGTATGCGGTGCAGGGCAGGGCGGCGGCGTACATTGAGCACATCAGCGGAAGCTACTCTGGCATCATGGGGCTGCCGATGTTTGAAACCGCGCAGCTGTTGCGCGTGTTTGGATTCAAGGTTTAAGCCGGATTTGCACATGCAACAAGACATTCTCATCAACTGGTCGCCCCAAGAAACCCGTGTGGCCATTGTGGAAACGGGCGCGGTGCAAGAGCTGCATGTCGAGCGCACGCTAGAGCGAGGCTTGGTCGGCAATGTGTATTTGGGCAAAGTGGCGCGTGTGTTGCCAGGTATGCAATCGGCTTTCATTGACATTGGTCTTGAGCGTGCCGCATTTTTGCATGTGGCCGATTTGATGAGCAGCGTGGCCGCACGCCACGCTGACAACGACAAGGGCGAACCTGCGCCCGTCGTGCCAATTGAAAAACAAGTATTTGAAGGCCAGTCGCTGTTGGTACAAGTCATCAAAGACCCGATTGGCACCAAAGGCGCCCGTTTGTCCTCGCAAATCAGCATTGCGGGGCGCTTGCTGGTGTTCTTGCCGCAAGATCAGCACATTGGCGTGTCGCAAAAAATTCCGTTTGAGCAGCGCGAGGCTTTGCGCAAACGTTTGCAAGGCTTGGCCGAAGCTGCTGCGGCCGACGGTAAAACCGGTGGCTTTATTCTGCGTACCAATGGCGAAGACGCCAGCGATGCCGAGCTGGGCGAAGACATTGCCTACTTGCGCAAAACCTGGGCGCGCATCAAAGAAGCCTCTACGCGGCTGCCCCCTAAATCACTCTTGCACCAAGACCTGAGCTTGCTGCAACGCGTGCTGCGTGACTTGGTGAGCGAAACCACGCAAACCATTCGCATCGATTCGGCTGAGCAGTTCAAGAAGCTGCAAACCTTCGGCCAAGAGTTCATGCCCAGCGCGGTGGACAAGCTGCAGCTGTACAAAGGCGAGCGCCCGATTTTCGATTTGTTCAACATCGACGAAGAAGTAGGCAAAGCCTTGGGTCGCCGCGTGGACCTGAAGTCTGGCGGCTACCTCATCGTGGATCAAACCGAGGCCTTGACCACGGTGGATGTGAACACCGGTGGCTTTGTGGGCGCGCGCAACTTTGACGAAACGATTTTCAAGACCAATCTAGAAGCTGCAGGCGCGATTGCCCGCCAACTGCGATTGCGCAACCTCGGCGGCATTGTGATTGCCGACTTCATCGACATGACGCGTGAAGACCACCGCGAGGCAGTGTTGTCTGAGTTCCGCAAACAACTGGCCCGCGACCGCGTGAAGACGATGGTGAGCGGCTATTCGGCTTTGGGCTTGGTGGAGATGACCCGCAAGCGCACCCGCGAATCACTGGCCCACATGTTGTGCGAGCCATGCCCCGTGTGCGACGGCAAAGGCAGCGTCAAAACCGCGCGCACGGTGACCTATGACATCTTGCGCGAGATTTTGCGTGAGGCCCGTCAGTTCAACCCACGCGAGTTCCGTGTGATTGCGTCGCCCGATGTGATTGATGTGTTGCTCGATGAAGAAAGCCAACATTTGGCGGGTTTGAGTGACTTCATTGGCAAGCCCATTTCGTTGCAGGCTGAAGGGGCGATGTCGCAAGAACAGTACGACATTGTGTTGCTCTGAGGTTTTGCGTTTTAGGGCTTCCCTTCGTTGGTTGAGGTCGCAAAGAGCTTGGGGTGTCTGACTTGGCTTAACGTCCCTGCGGGCCGTGATGGCGCCAAATCAAACACCCCAAGCTCTTTGCTTGCTGCGCATCGCTAGAGTACCTGCGCTACCCCTTTTCATGGGCCGCAGCTATTTCACACAAACGGCTCCGCAGCATTTACTCGAACTCACACCACCAGCTCATGTCGCGGTCAGTGCCCAATACGGCGCCATCACGGCCCGCAGGGACGTTAAGCCGTGTCGGGTGCTGGCCGTGACGTGGGCGTGCGAACGAAAAAAAACGAGTGATAGAAAACGGTAACGACTAACCAGAAAACTCAAGCAACCAACTTGAAGTGTTTGCGACTGAAGTCCAAGCCAAACGCCTTCTCCAGCTTCATCAACCAACGGTGACGCTTCTCGCGCTTGGTCAGCTTGTAATCGGGGTCAATCGTGAAGCTCTTTTCGGCTGAGCTTTCCAGCCAAGGCTTCACCAACTCAGGGTGCGTGCCCGTGAACGGTTGCAACACCTGCGCGTCAAACTGGCTGTAAAGCACCGTCGGTGCACCGTGTGACCAAAACTTGCTCACTTGGTCCAATTTCTTTTGCATCGCCTCGTTGCTGCGCACCCAACCGTAGTGGTAGATGTGTGCGTTCGCCAAGGCGGCTTGCGGGTTGCGACCTTTTTTGTGGTTGGACGTCACCAACCAATACTGACCATCGGGCGCATACGAGCGGATGGTGTTGCGAATCAGGCGGCATTCGCGGCGGTACCACGCAGGGCTATTAGCTACAAAGTCGGGTGTGCCGTAGAAGTGAAAATAGTCGAACACCAAGGCTTCCACAGTGGGGTTGTTGTGGTGTTTGTCCACGCTGGCGCGGATGTTGGCCAGTTCGGCCTCGTGCACCACCTCATCGCCCTCAAGGTAAAACGCCCAGTCGCCCGTGCAGGCAAACTGCGCCATCATTTTTTGTTGGGCGTACACAAAGCCACGGTCGGCCATGCGTTCGTTCCAGATGGTTTCGATCACGCGAATTTTGGGGGAGCCAATGGCGTGAATACGCGCCAGTGTGTCGTCGTTGCTTTTGCCCACCACCACCACAAACTCGTCGACCAAGGGCAAGAGTGAGCGAATAGAGGCTTCAAACGGGAAGCCTAGTTCCACGCCGTTGCGAATGAAGGTGAAACCGCTGATGGATGCTTGGCTCATAGAGGGAATGCGTTAATTAGAAGATGTGTCAGCAAAATGGTTGTCGGTGCTTTGTGCAGCCACTTGGTACAACGCGGCATACGCGCCACCTTGAGCCATGAGTTGGCTGTGCGTGCCGATTTCCACAATGCTGCCAGCTTGCATGACCACAATCAGGTCGGCATGTTCGATGGTGGAGAGGCGGTGGGCAATGACCAACGAGGTGCGGCCTTGCATGAGCACATTCAACGCGTCTTTGACGGCTTGCTCAGAGGTGGTGTCCAAGGCCGATGTGGCTTCGTCCAAGATGAGGATGGGCGCATCCTTGTAGATGGCGCGGGCAATGGCCAGGCGTTGGCGCTGACCGCCCGAGAGCTGGGTGGCGTTGTGGCCGACCAGTGTGTTTTCTTGGTTGGGCAGTCCGCGCACAAAGTCGCCGAGGTTGGCCGCTTCTAGGGCGCTCCACACACGGGCGGTGTCTACGGCTTCGCCTAAAGCAATGTTTTGAGCGACCGAGTCGTTGAACATGATCACATCTTGGCTCACAAAGGCCACTTGGCCGCGCAAGCTGGCGAGCGACCAGTCTTTGAGCGGCACGCCGTCTAGGCGCACTTGGCCCGAGGTGGGGTCTAGGAAGCGTGGCAGCAAATTGGCCAAGGTGGTTTTGCCCGAGCCCGAAGGGCCCACCAGCGCCACGGTTTGGCCGGGCTGGATGGTCAGGCTCACGCCGTTCAAGGCAGGCTGGGTGGCCGACGGGTATTGCAGGCTGACATGGTCAAAACAAATTTCGCCTTTGGCGTGCGGGCTGGTGTGCGTGCCTTGTGTCTCGTCGGGCGCCAACTCCAGAAGGTTCAAACCGCGCTCCAGCGAGGTGACGCCGCGCGTGAGGGTGCCCGCCACTTCAGACAAGTGTTTGATGGGCGAAATCAGCATCAACATACCGGTGATGAAGGCCGCAAATGAGCCGACCGTCACACTCGACGTGCTGCTGTCTGCGCTGCTTTGCCACAAAGCCACAGTGATTACGCCAGACAGAGCCAACGCGGCCAGCATTTGAATGAGCGGTGTCATCACTGAATTGGCGACAACGGCTTTGAGCGCCAACTGACGCAACTTAAGGTTAGATGCCCCAAACTTGGTGATTTGGCTGTTTTGCGCGTTGTGCAAGCGCACCATGCGGTAGGCCAGCACGTTTTCTTCCACCACATAAGCCAGCTCGTCGGTGGCATCTTGGCTGGCACGGGTCACGTTGTCGAGGCGGCGCGACAGGTTTTTCACCACCCACGCGATGGGCGGGAAAATGGCAAACACAATCAAAGTGAGCTTCCAATTGAGCACCAACAAGTAGCCAAGCAAGGCGACCAGCGTGACCAAGTCTTTGGCAAACGACAGCATGGTGGAAACAAGCAAGCTTGCACCGTTGTTGACTTCGTAGACCATGGTGTTGGTCAAGCCGCTGGTGTGTTTGTCTGCAAACAGTTTGGCATCCGCACGCAAGAGCTTTTCAAACAGGCGTTGGCGCAATCGCTCCATCGAGAAGTTGGTGACACGGGCTAAGCAATAGGCGGCGATAAAACCGGCTAAGCCACGCACACCAAACAAGAGCAGCAAAACAGCGGGAATTTTCCAGAGTTCTAGCGTTCCACGGTCGAATCCATTGTCAAGCAAAGGCTTCATCAACGCCGGGATGGCGGGCTCTGTGGCTGAGCCGATCAGAATGCCCACAATGCCGAGTGCCAGCGCACCTGGATGACCTGCGAACCAAGGCGCCACGCGTTTGAGCCTTTGAAACAAGGAATCAGACGGCGTCGATGGGTGGGTGGTGGTCATAAATTCTTCACGTGGCAAGAAAGGCAATACAGAGCATTATCGCCACTCGTTCACCACTAAAATCAGCGGATTCATTTGGCTACCTCTCTCACTATGACACGTCAATTTTTTCGCTTCACACTTGGGCTTTTGACCGCCGGTTTGTTGGCCTTGCCAACGTGGGCGCAGTTCCGAGTGGAAGTGTCGGGCGTGGGTTTGACCCAAGTGCCCATTGCCTTTGCACCCTTGCGTGGTGAAGAAGCATCCCCCCAAAAGATTTCAGCCATCGTGCAGGCTGACCTAGAGCGCAGCGGCCAGTTCCGTGGCATCACCGCTGGCGTGGTGACAGACGAAACACAGCGCCCCGACATCAGCGCCATGCGCCAAAAGGGCGCAGATGCGTTGTTGACGGGCAGCATCAACCGCATGGCCGATGGTCGTTATGACGTGCGTGTGCGCTTGTGGGACGTGGTGCGCGGCCAAGATTTGGGCGCCATGAGCTACACCGTGGTGACGGGCGATTTGCGATTGGCGTCTCACCGCATTGCTGACTTTGTGTACGAAAAACTCACCGGCGACAAAGGCGTGTTCTCCACCCGCATTGCGTATGTGACCAAAGCCGGTACCCGATACAACCTCTGGGTGGCTGACTCGGACGGTGAAAACGCCCAGTCTGCTCTGGCCAGCCCTGAGCCCATCATTTCGCCCAGCTGGTCGCCCTCTGGCGGTCAATTGGCTTATGTGTCGTTTGAGTCACGCAAGCCTGTGGTTTATATCCACGACGTGTCTACCGGCAAGCGCCGTGTGATTGCCAATTTCCGTGGCTCTAACAGCGCCCCCAGCTGGTCACCCGATGGCCGTAGCTTGGCTGTGACCTTGAGCCGTGATGGCGGCTCGCAACTGTTTGTGATTGATGCCAATGGTGGCGAGCCTCGCCGTTTGACCCAATCTGCCGGTATTGACACCGAACCCGTGTTTGCACCCGATGGCTCCGCCATTTACTTTGTCAGTGACCGTGGTGGCGCACCTCAGATTTACCGCATGCCTGCTTCTGGCGGCCCTGCCAACCGCGTGACCTTCAATGGCACGTACAACATTTCACCCGCCATCAGCGCCGATGGCCGTTGGTTGACCTACATCTCTCGCATTGGCGGCGCGTTTAAGTTGCATGTGATGGACATTGCCAGCGGTAACGTTGCTGCCATCACCGACAGCAGCCGCGACGAGCGCCCCAGCTTTGCCCCCAACAGTCGCCTGATCGTGTACGCCACCGTGCAGGATGGCCGTGAAGCCCTGATGACCACCACCTTAGATGGACGCATCAAAGCCCGTTTGTCTGGCCAAGGTGGCGACTTGCGTGAGCCCAATTGGGGCCCGTTCAGCAAAATCTTGCCCTAATTCATCTCTCTTTTTTGGAACACATGACTATGAAAAAACTTTTGTTACTGGCCTCTATGGCCGCCGTTTTGGCGGGTTGCGCTTCTGGCGTCAAGCTGGATGACGTGCAAGTGGATGACCGCTCTGGCGGTGTTTCAGGCCAAAGCGGTGTCAATGGCTTGAACTCACGCAACCTCGGCGCCATGGAAGGCATCAAGCAAGGCCCTGTGGGCGTGGAACACATCATTTACTTTGATCTCGACAGCTACACCGTCAAATCTGAGTACCAAACCGTGTTGGATGCCCATGCCCGCTACTTGCGTGCAGACCGCAATCGCCGTGTGAACATCGAAGGTCACACCGACGCGCGTGGTGGCAGCGAGTACAACTTGGCTTTGGGCCAAAAGCGCTCAGACGCTGTGCGTCGCTCGTTGTCTGTCTTGGGTGTGCCTGAGAGCCAAATGGAATCGGTGAGCTTTGGCAAAGAAAAGCCAGTGGCTCAAGGCTCTGACGAGTCTGCCTATTCACAGAACCGCCGTGCTGCGTTGAACTACCAATGAGATTGAACACTTCTTTTTCTATCCGCGCTGTGGCTTTGGCCGCAGGTGTGCTGTTGAGTACTGGCGCGCATGCGGCTTTATTCGAAGACACCGATGCACGTCGTGCCATTTTGGAATTGCGCGAACGCGTCGAGCGCCAAGGTGAGGAAATTCAAAACTTCCAACGCAGCTTGCTGGAGCAGCAAAACCAGTTTGAAGCCTTGCGCGAAGAAACCGCACGTTTGCGCGGGGAAAAAGAAGAGTTAACGCAAGAACTGCGTCGCCAGCAAGAGTTGTCTCAAGGCGTGGACGACCGCTTGAAGAAGTTTGAACCTACCAAGGTCAAAGTGGATGGCGTCGAGTTTGTGGCTGACCCCGCAGAAACCAAAGCCTACGAAGATGCTTTGGCCATCTTCCGCAAAGGCGAATTTGGCGCAGCCAGCACGGCGTTTAACGACTTCATCAAACGCAACCCCAAGAGCGGTTACGTGGTGCCTTCGTTGTTTTGGTTGGGCAACGCCCAGTACGCCAACCGCGACTACACCAACGCCATCAAAAACTTCAACGCGTTGCTGAGCAAAGCCTCCAACCATATGCGTTCTGCAGACGCCATGTTGTCGGTAGCCAATTGCCAGTTGGAGTTGAAAGACATCAAAGCGGCGCGCAAAACCTTGGGCGATGTGGTGAAAACCTATCCACACACCGAGGCAGCCTCTGCAGCCTCTGAGCGTTTGGCGAAACTCAAGTGACCGAGTTAGCCACGCTCACCAAAGAGGTCCTAGGGGCCTTTTTTTTAGGGGGCTTGCTTTTAGGCATCATCAGCCAACGCACGCACTTTTGCACCATGGGCGCCATTTCGGATGTGGTCAACATGGGCGACTGGACCCGTGCCCGTCAATGGCTGTGCGCCATTGGCGTTGCTATGGTGGGTTTTGCAGCGCTGTCTGACCTTGGCCTGGTTGACGCTAGCAAAACCTTATACGCCAGCACGCGGTTGATGTGGTTGTCCACGCTGGTGGGTGGTTTGATGTTTGGCTACGGCATGGTCATCGCGTCGGGTTGCGGCAACAAAACCTTGGTACGCATGGGCGGCGGCAACCTCAAATCGGTGGTGGTGTTTGTGGTGATGGGCGTCAGCGCCTTTGCCACGCTCAAAGGCATCACCGCTGTGCTGCGCACCAACACGGTCGATACCGTGTTTGTAGACATGCCTTTGGGTGCCAATCTGAGCGCTTTGGGTATTTCCAGTTTGGGCTACATCTTGGGCACTGCTTTGTTGCTGTGGGTCTTGCGGCACAAAGACTTTTGGACATTTGACAGCCTGCTGGCTGGCCTCGGGGTGGGCGGTTTGGTGGTTGGCATGTGGTGGGTGAGTGGGCATTTGGGCTTCGTGCCTGAGCATCCAGAAAGCCTGGATGCTGTTTACTTGGCGACCAACTCTGGCCGCATCGAAGCCCTGAACTTTGTGGCGCCTGTGGCTTACACCTTGGATTGGTTGATGTTTTTCAGCGATTCGTCCAAGGTGCTGAGTTCAGGCATTGCAGCAGTGGCAGGCGTGATCACCGGTTCAACCATCTCGTCTTTGCAAAGCAAGACTTTCCGTTGGGAGGGCTTTGCCAATCCGCGCGACTTAGGCCAGCATTTGCTAGGCAGCGTTTTGATGGGGGTGGGTGGCGTGACCGCCATGGGCTGCACCTTCGGTCAGGGCTTGAGTGGTATTTCAACGCTGAGCCTCAATTCTGTGGTGGCTGTAGCCGCCATCGTGCTGGGGGCCGTGGTGTCTTTGCGTCAGCAAGCCGCACGCTTAGAGCGCACCGCCTGTGAATGAGCCGGTCATGACAACCCCATCCGTGATCGACCGCCGCTTTGGTGGCCTGGACCGTTTGTATGGTGTGGAAGGTGCTGCCCGCATCCGTGCTGCACATGTCGTGGTGGTCGGCGTGGGAGGCGTGGGTTCGTGGACCGTGGAAGCCTTGGCGCGCAGTGGGGTAGGGCGCTTGACCCTGATCGACCTCGACAACGTGGCCGAATCCAATATCAACCGCCAAATTCACGCACTCGATGACACAGTGGGCATGGCCAAAGTCGAAGCCATGCGTCAACGCATTGCCCGCATCAACCCTGATTGCGAGGTGACTTGCATTGAAGACTTTGTAGAGCCCAACAACTGGCCAAGCATTTTGAATGGCGTAGAAGTTGACGCTGTGGTTGATGCCTGTGACCAAGTCAAAGCCAAAACAGCGATGGCTGCGTGGGCCATCAAACACAAAGTTTTGTTCATCACGGTAGGTGCTGCTGGCGGCAAGCGATTGGCACACAAAGTAGACATCGATGACTTGTCCAATACCAGTCACGATCCACTCTTGGCCAAGCTCCGTTACAACCTACGCCGCGAACACGGCGCAGCGCGCGATGGTAAAAAAATAGGCGTGGCCTGTGTGTTCAGTCGAGAGGCTGTCGCGCCGCCTGACGCAAGCTGTGACGTGCAAGGTGATGGCTCGTTGAACTGCAGTGGCTATGGTTCGGTGGTGAGCGTGACAGCCACGTTTGGTCAATGCGCAGCGGGCTGGGTTTTTGATCAAATTTCTTCGCGCCCATTGCTAAAACAGTAAAAAATGCGTTATACTTTTAGGCTTCGCAGGGTACAAAACAAACGTTAAATACGCTGCGTGATGGGACCATAGCTCAGTTGGTAGAGCAGCGGACTTTTAATCCGTTTGTCGTGGGTTCGACCCCCGCTGGTCCCACCAAAAATCTTAAAAGGACTTAGAGAAATCTAAGTCCTTTTTTCATT
>Ga0228703_1000172_pt1 | contig 52890 bp, 54 predicted proteins | sample McNCre217_Aug_MG_3_FD_178020 | JGI IMG/M metagenome (GOLD analysis project Ga0228703, IMG submission 178020) | Freshwater microbial communities from McNutts Creek, Athens, Georgia, United States - 29-17_Aug_MG | ecosystem: Environmental > Aquatic > Freshwater > Creek | place: USA: Georgia...
GAAGAAAGTGCTGGCCTCAGGTCTGCGCACGACTGATATCTACAGTGAAGGCACGACCAAGGTGGGAACCGCTCAGATGGGTGATGCGGTAGTAAAAGCTTTGGGCTAAAGACTAAAATTTTCGAAAAAAGGCGTTGTTATGGGTAATTTAGTAGGTTTAGTTGGCTGGCGCGGCATGGTCGGATCGGTTTTGATCGACCGCATGTTGCAAGAAAAAGACTTCGATTTGATCGAACCCGTATTTTTTTCCACCTCTAACGCTGGCGGTAAAGCGCCTGCTATGGCGAAAAACGAAACCACGCTCAAAGACGCCAACGATATCCAAGCACTTGCCAAGTGCGACATCATCCTGACCGCGCAAGGCGGCGACTACACCAAAGACGTTTACCCAAAGCTCCGCGCTGCTGGCTGGAATGGGCATTGGATTGACGCAGCTTCCGCCCTGCGTATGGAAAACGACGCCGTCATCATCTTGGACCCTGTGAACCGCGACGTGATCGATTCGGCCTTGGGCAAAGGCGGCAAAGTATGGGTCGGCGGCAACTGCACAGTGAGTTTGATGCTGATGGCCATGGGTGGCCTGTTCAAACACGGTTTGGTCGAATGGATCAGCGCCATGACATACCAAGCGGCCTCCGGCGCAGGCGCACAAAACATGCGCGAATTGCTGTCGCAAATGGGCGCTCTGCACGCCGCCGTTAAAGACGACTTGGCCAACCCCGCGTCGGCGATCTTGGATATTGACCGCAAAGTCGCTGCGGCTTTGCGTGACCCTAGCTTTCCGACGAAGAACTTCCGCAACACGCCTTTGGCTGGCAGTTTGATCCCTTGGATCGATGTGCCCGTCGAACACGGCCAGAGCAAGGAAGAATGGAAAGGTGGCGCCGAGTGCAACAAGATTTTGGGCAACCCCGCATTTAGAAGCGCTGGCAGCATCCCGATCGACGGCATTTGCGTGCGTATCAGCTCAATGCGTTGCCATTCGCAAGGTTTAACCGTCAAACTCAAAAAAGACGTGCCGATGGACGAGATCGAAAGCATCTTGGCCCAAGCCAATGATTGGGTCAAAGTGGTGCCTAACGTGCGTGAAATCAGCGAACGTGAACTCACACCAGCCGCCATCACAGGCACCATGACTGTGCCTGTCGGTCGTTTGCACAAGTTGGCGATGGGTAACGACTACTTAGGCGCTTTCACGGTGGGCGATCAGCTCTTGTGGGGGGCTGCTGAGCCCCTGCGTCGCATGCTTCGCATTTTGTTAGAGCGCTAAAAAACCCGTTAATATCTCGCCCATGAACTTTGCACACCGCGCCACGCCCCGTTTATTCCGTCAAATAGCGCTCGGGGCCGCGCTGATTCTGGCTTTTGCGAGTTCTGGCTGGGCTATGACCTTCTTTAGCCCAGTGGTGCAGTCTAAAAAAGGCGAGCCCTTGCTGGCTGAGATTGACCTCAACGACATCACTATCCAAGAGCAAATTGAGTTGCGCGCAGGCATGGCGTCTGCCGATATCTATAAAGTGACGCAAGTTGAGATGCCCAACGTCAACGGCGCGCCTTTGGATATCAATGTCGAGTTACTTCGCCGTGACGGTGGCCGCTATTACCTAAAACTCAGCTCTGACAAAAGCGTCACCAACAACTTTGTCGATTTACTCATTGAGCTGCGCTGGTCGACAGGTCGGCTGATCAAAAAGTTCAGCATCGCCCTATCCGACACCAAATCCGAGCCGAAAGCCGAGTCCAAAGCCAGCATGCCTGTGATCGGCTCTGGCACCGACAAATTGGTCGTGGAGCGTGGTGATACTGCCAGCGAGATTGCCATCTCGAAGTTAGAAGGTGGCGTTTCTTTAGACCAAATGCTTCTTGCCATGTTGCGAAGCAACCCTGATGCGTTTGTAGCCTCTAATGTGAACCGCCTCAAAGCAGGTGCGGTGATTTCTATGCCCAGCGTGAAACAAGCTGCTGAGGTATCCAAAGAAGAGGCGCGCAAACAAATCCAAATTCAAGCCAAAGAGTTTGACGATTACCGCGCCGAACTGGCCAACCGTGCCCCTGGCGGCAATGCGCCCCAGGCCAGCAGAGACACAGCAGGCAAACTCTCAGCCCAGCTCGACAACAAAAAGGCCAAAGGCCCGCAAGACAAGCTAACGCTCTCAAAGCCCTCTAAAGGCAACGAAGAAGAAAAAATCGCGCGCCAACGCGAAGCACAAGAAGTGGCTAACCGCGCGGCTGAAATCGGCCGTAACGTCGCTGAACTCAGCAAGATTGCCAGTGCGACTGCCTCTGAAGCTGCGTCAGGCGAACTGCCTGTGAGCGCCCCTGTTCCCAATAAAAAGTCTCTGCCTTGGTTAGACAAGCTAACCAGCCATACCTTGGCGCCTGTTGGCGCTGGCACATTGATTGCACTTTTGGTATTAGTAGCTTTGTGGATCAAACGCGCACGCAATTCGAACGACGACCAAGATATAGAAGGCCTGCCACCGCTGAATGTGAAATTCAACTTGGATTTACCTCCAGGCGATCACCAACAGCCGTTCATTCCTTCTAACACTTACCAAGAAGTGCACCAGCATGAAGAACATACGCACTCTGAGTTCGATGGTGATCCCTTAGCCACCCAACAAGAAGAACGCCATGCTGCACCAGCTACAGAGCATGCCCCCCGCTATTCACCTTCTATTCCAGATATTTCCTTAAATCTTGATTCTGGCAATAGCAACGACCCATTCCAAGTGCGCATCGATTTAGCCGATGAGTTGTGGAATCTAGGCCAGTTGCACACCAGCAAGGCGCTGATGGAAGAAGTGGCCCACGAAGCCACTGGCGAGACCCAAGCCCGCGCGCTCAAGTGGCTGGCTGAACGAGGCTAAGTCGTGCGCTTGGCGATGGGCCTGAGCTACAACGGCCAGGCCTACGAAGGCTGGCAGAGCCAACTCTCTGGACGCACCGTGCAAGACCGTTTTGAAGACGCCTTGCAAAAATTTACCCAAACAAAAATTTCTACGCATTGCGCAGGCCGTACAGATACAGGCGTGCATGGCTTGATGCAAGTCGTGCACTTTGATACGGAACTCACGCGCGACATGTATTCATGGGTGAGGGGCACAAATTCATTTTTGCCCAATGACATTGCGGTGCAATGGGTGCGCGAAGTGCCAGACACATTCCATTGCAGAGGCAGTGCGATTGCCAGACGCTATATCTATGTGATGCTTGAGTCAGCGGTACGTCCTAGCGTTGACGCTGGGCGCGTCGGTTGGGTCTATCGCCCGCTCGACCTGCAAAACATGCAAGAAGCGGCGCAGCATTTAATTGGCGAACACGATTTCACATCATTTCGCGCGTCGAGTTGTCAGGCTTTGAGCCCCGTTAAAACCATGACTCGCATTGACATCAGCCGCAAAAGCAGCTCCCCCGACTCGGCTTATTGGCGATTTGAATTTGAAGCCAATGCGTTTCTGCACCACATGATTCGCAATCTGATGGGATGTTTTGTCAAAGTTGGAACAGGTGAACATGCTCCTCAATGGATGTCTGAAGTTCTGATTGCGAAAGACCGCAACGCTGCAGCACCCACCTTCAGCCCCGATGGCTTGTACTTTCTAGGGCCTGTGTATGAGGCGCATTGGGGCTTGCCAAGCCAAACCCCTGCGTATGATGGCCTGCCATGACACGTACCCGCATCAAAATCTGTGGTCTCACCCGCGAGCAAGACGTCGACGCTGCGGTATCTGCTGGCGTAGACGCTGTGGGTTTTGTTCTGTACGCGCCTAGCCCTAGAGCAGTTTCAGCAACGCGCGCAGCAGAATTGGCGCAACGACTGCCTGCGTTTGTTACGCCAGTGCTGCTGTTTGTAAATGCCGGTGTCGAAGAAATTTCCCAAGCCTGCGCGCAAGTGCCTGGCGCTTGGTTGCAGTTCCATGGCGACGAAACGCCTGAAGCCTGCCAACAAATAGCAAATGCCCTTGGTAAAAGATGGATGCGCGCCGCCCGCATACCGCTTGAAACCCCTGCAGGACAGCCCTCCTTTGACCTCTTAAAATACGCGTTGGATTATCAAAATGCCGATGCGCTGCTTCTCGACGCACATGTTGAGGGGTACGGCGGAGGCGGAAAAACTTTCAATTGGTCACAGCTTCCACAAAACGTCAACGCTCACCTCGTCTTGTCTGGTGGACTCAACGCTGCCAACGTGACCGAGGGCTTGTCTGCGCTGCGCGGTCGGGGTTTGTCGCTCGCGGTTGATGTGAGCTCTGGCGTGGAAAGCGCCAAAGGCATCAAGGACGCTGACAAGATTCACGCTTTTGTAAACGCCGTGCGCTTGGCGGATGCTGGTTAAGTAGCCAGTTAATCTTTCTTGGTTGGGACATATATCCAACCAGCTTTTTTCCATCAACGAATTTTGTAAAACATGATCAGCCTCTTAAATTGGCTGACAAACACATAAATTAGGCACCACATCTATGTCGAACTACCAACAACCCGACGCCAGCGGCCACTTTGGCCAATTTGGTGGCAGCTTTGTCAGCGAAACCCTGACGCACGCCATTGAAGAGTTGAAAGAGGCCTACGCCAAATACCAACACGATCCCGCTTTCGTGGCTGAGTTCCAAAGCGAACTTGCCCACTTTGTCGGTCGCCCCTCCCCGATCTACCACGCGGCGCGCATGAGCCGTGAAATGGGCGGTGCGCAAATCTATTTGAAGCGCGAAGACCTCAACCACACCGGTGCGCACAAAATCAATAACACCATCGGCCAAGCGATGCTCGCTAAACGCATGGGTAAGCCTCGCGTGATTGCCGAAACAGGTGCAGGACAGCACGGCGTTGCCACCGCCACCATCTGCGCGCGCTATGGTTTGGAATGCGTGGTCTACATGGGCAGCGAGGACGTCAAACGCCAAAGCCCCAACGTGTACCGCATGAAGTTATTGGGTGCCACCGTAGTACCCGTGGAGTCTGGCAGCCGAACCCTGAAAGACGCGTTGAACGAAGCCTTGCGCGATTGGGTCACGAATGTGGAAAACACGTTCTACATCATCGGAACAGTGGCCGGTCCGCACCCCTATCCGATGATGGTGCGTGATTTCCAAAGCGTGATCGGTGAAGAGTGCATTGCCCAAATGCCGACCATGCACCAAGGTCATCAACCAGACGCTGTCATTGCTTGCGTAGGTGGAGGTAGCAATGCCATGGGCATCTTCTATCCCTACATCCCTTTCGAGAAAACGCGTCTCATTGGCGTGGAAGCCGCTGGCGAAGGTTTGGAGAGCGGTCGCCATTCCGCATCGCTACAAAAAGGCGCGCCCGGCGTATTGCATGGCAACCGCACTTACATCTTGCAAGACAACAACGGGCAAATTACGGAAACGCACAGCATCAGCGCTGGCTTGGATTACCCAGGCGTGGGGCCTGAACACGCGTTCTTAAAAGATATCGGTCGCGCTGAGTATGTCGGCATCACCGACCAAGAAACTTTGGACGCTTTCCATTATTTGTGTCGTACGGAGGGCATCATTCCGGCGCTGGAATCTAGTCACGCGGTTGCGCATGCCATGAAGCTCGCTAAGACTATGACGCCTCAACAATCCATCTTGGTCAATCTATCCGGGCGTGGCGATAAAGATATTGGCACGGTAGCTGATCTTTCTAACGCTGATTTCTTTTGCCGCCCCAGTTGCCAAGGTCAGTCGATCAAAGGCGCAGGCGTTGTGCATGGCGAACAAGTTGTCCCTTTGTCTCATCTACAAGGAGCCAAAGCATGAGTCGCATCAAGACAACACTCGATGCGCTAAAAGCGCAGAAACGCAAGGCGCTCATTCCATATGTGATGGCTGGATTTCCAAATGCAGGCATCACACCCGCACTCATGCACGGCATGGTGGAATCAGGCGCAGACATCATCGAACTCGGCGTTCCATTCAGTGACCCGATGGCCGACGGGCCTGTGATTCAAAAAGCGGGCGAGGCGGCATTGCGTTTGGGAATTGGCATGTCGCATGTACTAGACATGGTGAAAACTTTTCGCCAGAAAGACGACACGACACCTGTTGTCTTGATGGGCTACGCCAATCCTGTGGAGTGCTATGACTTGCACCATGGCGCGCACGCTTTTGTCAAGAATGCGGCGGCGGCAGGGGTCGATGGTGTGTTGATCGTCGATTACCCGCCTGAAGAGTGCGAAGACTTTGCCGCGACCTTACGTGCCAACAATATGGATTTGATCTTTTTGTTAGCCCCTACCAGCACCGACGCACGCATCGAACAAGTGGCACGCGTAGCCAGTGGCTATGTGTATTACGTCTCACTCAAAGGCATCACGGGTGCAGGGCATCTGGATACAGATGCCGTAGAAGCGATGCTGCCGCGCATTCGCAAGCACGTGCATATTCCTGTGGGCGTGGGTTTCGGTATTCGCGATGCCGCCACTGCGCAAACCGTGGGACGTGTAGCAGATGCAGTGGTCATCGGCTCGCGCATCATCCAATTGCTGGAGGCAGCGCCTCAGGAAAATGAAATTGCCAGCGTGCGAGAATTTATCCATGGCATTCGAGTAGCACTCGATGCGTAAGACATTGCAAAGGAACCATCTATGAGTTGGCTCGAAAAACTTCTTCCTCCAAAAATTCAACATACCGACCCGTCGGATCGCCGTAGCGTGCCTGAAGGCGTGTGGGTGAAATGCCCTAGTTGCGAAACGGTTCTCTACAAGAGCGATTTGGAACAAAACCAAAACGTATGTCCAAGTTGCAACCACCATCTGCGCATTGGAGCAAGAGCCCGTTTAGATGCATTCTTAGATGCAGAAGGTCGCTACGAAATTGGCCAAGAAGTTGTTCCCGTCGATGCATTGAAATTCAAAGACAGTCGCAAATACCCAGAACGCCTGAAAGAAGCCATGTCCAACACGGGTGAAACCGATGCGCTGGTCGTGGTCGGTGGTGCGGTTCACAGCATCAATTTAGTAGCTGCTTGTTTCGAATTCGACTTTATGGGTGGCTCGATGGGTTCAGTTGTAGGCGAACGCTTTGTGCGTGGCGTACACACTGCCATCGAGCAAAAAGTACCCTTTGTCTGCTTCACTGCAACGGGGGGTGCGCGCATGCAAGAAGGTTTGCTGTCGTTGATGCAAATGGCAAAAACCAACGCTGCATTGACACGCCTGGCCAAAAAAGGTTTGCCTTACATCAGCGTACTGACAGATCCCACCATGGGCGGCGTATCCGCCGGATTCGCATTTTTGGGTGATGTCGTGATTGCAGAACCCAAAGCGCTGATTGGTTTTGCTGGTCCGCGGGTCATTGAGAGTACTGTGCGCGTGACCTTACCAGAAGGTTTTCAGCGCGCTGAATTCTTACAAGAAAAAGGTGCGCTCGACATGATTTGTGATCGCCGCCAATTGCGTAAAACGGTCGCAAACACCTTGGCCATGATGCTGCGCTTGCCAGCGGATGCTGTGGCTTAATCCAATAGCAATCTCTCCAAAAGACCCTGCGGGGTCTTTTTTTATGGCTTCACAAAAGTAGCGTGCGTGTAAGTGAGTCTTACTATTTATTGAGTGCTACAGCATTCATTTATCAACTCTCTTCCATAGCATTTGAGTTCTTTTCACTTTTAGAACCCATTGGAATATGTAACTGGAAAATGGTTACATATTTTTAGAAATTTCGCTACAATGACCCAACATGAAAAAACGCTTAGGAAATTGCTCTCTAAGCCAACCCCTACAGATTTAACCTGGAATGAAATAGCTACGCTACTCAAACACTTGGAATATGAAGAGATTAGCAACGACGGGTCCAGAAGAAAGTTTGTCTCATCAAAGACAGGAAGAAAAATTTTCATTCACAAACCACACCCACAGCACACTCTGAAGGTCTATGTGGTGAAGCAAATCATAGAAACACTCAAACTACATGGATGTATATAGATGGAAATGTTTACCTATCAAGGCTATCAAGGCTCCGTTGAAACCTCTATCGAAGACGATGTGTTGCACGGAAAAATACTCTTCATCAACGACCTTGTAACCTACGAGGCCACCACCATTAAAAAATTGCGGCAAGAGTTTGAACTTGCCGTCGATGACTACTTAAAAACCTGCAAGCAACGCAATATAGAGCCTAATAAGCCTATGACAGGGCAATTCAATGTCAGAGTTGGAGAACTCTTGCATAAACAGGCGACCATTTACTCTTTGGAATCCAACACATCTTTAAATAATGTCGTCGTAGAAGCCCTCAACACTTTTCTCAAGAAATCTCACCGTGCTAGTGCCCGCCACACATAAGTTTTGTGCAGAGAGGCTTCCTCTTAAAATCGCTAGTTAACTGCTTTTGGCGGTTTAATTCTCATTACCCAAAACGATGTCTAACAACAACACCCCCTCCACGCCCGAATCCGCTCCCGTTGACGAAAACCAACTGATCGCTGAAAGACGCGAAAAACTAAAAGTGATGCGTGAGCGTCAAGCGCAAGGACTCGGTGTTGCGTTTCCGAACGATTTCAAGCCTGCGCACCATGCGTCCAATTTGCATGCCTTGCATGGTGAGAAAACGCCTGAAGCCTTGGTGGAGGAAGGTCAGTTCGCCAAAGTAGCAGGTCGCATGATGCTCAAGCGCTTGATGGGCAAGGCAAGTTTTGCTACTTTGCAAGACAGCACTGGACGCATCCAAATTTATATCGTGCGCGATGACGTGGGCGAAGAACTCTATGCTGACTTCAAGCACTGGGATCTCGGCGACATCATTGCCTGCGAGGGCAAGTTGTTTAAAACCCGTACGGGTGAGTTGTCTATCCACGCAAGCAGTATTCGCATGCTCACGAAGAGCTTGCGTCCAATGCCGGACAAGTTCCACGGCGTCCATGACCAAGAAATCAAGTACCGGCAACGCTATGTGGATTTGATGATGGACGAGGCTGCGCGCACCCGTTTTGTGGCTCGTAGCAAAGCAGTGAGCGGTATTCGTGACTTCATGGTGCAACACAACTTTCTAGAAGTTGAAACCCCCATGCTCCACCCTATTCCTGGTGGCGCCAATGCCAAGCCGTTTATTACGCACCACAATGCACTTGACCAAGAAATGTTTTTGCGTATCGCGCCAGAACTGTATTTAAAACGCCTGATCGTAGGTGGCTTTGAGCGCGTCTTTGAAATCAACCGCAATTTCCGCAATGAAGGTATCTCGGTAAGACACAACCCCGAGTTCACCATGATGGAGTTCTACGCGGCGTATTGGAATTACCAAGACCTGATGACCTTCACCGAAGCATTGATCCGCGATGCTGCAGAAAAAGCAGCGGGCACGTTGCTACTCACCTATGACGGTAAGCCTGTCGACTTAAGCCAACCCTTTGAACGCCTAACGATCCGCGAAGCCATCCTCAAACACACGGAAGCCGGAACCAACGTCGACGACTCCACTTGGTTATCCAACCAATTAAAAAAACTAGGCTTCATAGAAGACAAAGACAAACTGTCCACCCGAAGCTTGGCAAGTTTGCAAGTGATGTATTTCGAAGAAACTGTCGAAGACAAACTCTGGCAACCCACATTTATTTGCGAACACCCTGTAGAGATTTCTCCACTCGCACGCGCGAGCGATACCCACCCTGATGTGACAGAACGTTTTGAGCTCTACATCACAGGACGTGAATTTGGCAACGGCTTTAGCGAATTGAACGACGCTGAAACACAAGCGGCCCGTTTTCATGCGCAAGTAGCTGCCAAAGACAGTGGCGATGATGAAGCCATGTTCTACGACCACGACTTTGTGCGCGCACTGGAATACGGTATGCCCCCTACTGGTGGCTGTGGCATCGGTATTGACCGATTGATGATGTTGCTTACCGACAGTCCCAGCATTCGCGATGTCATCTTGTTTCCTGCTTTGCGACGCGAGGTTTAAACGCTTACTTACATTTGTTTAAAGTTAGATCGCAGTTTCATTTTTATTTAGTAATACTTAATTGCTACTATTAATTATTTTTTAGTATTTAATAAGTTAATTTATCGTTGATCGTGTAGCATCTCGCCCTTTGAAACTGGGTGGGCATCTTGCGTAAATTGACGAAGCGTGAAGTTGAAATCTTGCGATGGACGGCGGCTGGTAAATCTGCTGATGAGATCGCCCATGTCTTGCATTTGTCTGTCAACACCATCAATTACCACATCAAAAAGTCCATCGCCAAACTGGATGCGCCCAATAAAACGGCGGCAGCTGTGAAAGCTGCAGTTCTAGGTCTTTTAAATTAATGAGCAAAGACTACCAACTTTGGTAGTTGTTCTTTAGCAATACTTTTGTTTTAATACTTTCTGTCACGTAATTTTGTACTACGACTTACTTACAGAGAGTTTTTGGATGGATAGCGGGAAAGAATCAGATTGGCAACCCAACACGCTCACGCTTGAGCAAGTGCAAGCCGTGTTGACGCATCACCGCGAAATCAACATCGACTTTGTGATCAGCGTTTTTGCTTTATGCCTAGCCAAAAAGAAACGCAAGAAAAAACCGCCTTCACTCGAAGCTTTGCGCCAAGACCGTCACAAATTGGGAGGGCTGCCCTCGGGCCTTTGATCGTCCTGCGTCGCATCGCCTTCAGGCGAATTTTTTCGTCCCTCGCGCTCTTTCAGTTTTTCTTCTTTTTTCTTCTTCTTAGCCAATTCGCGTTGGCGTTTTTCATAGTTGTAATTAGGTGTAGCCATGTTTTATTTCTTCTCAATAGGTGGTTTGCACTCGTGGCTAAAAGAGGCCAACGAGCCTTTTCCATTCTTTGTCGCCATCTGCGCTTTCGTTAGTGTGGCGAACTACATTGCTTGCTAGGGCAACAAGTCCAAGGCCCGCACGTAGGCGGGGTCTGTCATCAGCGCGTCCCAAGCTAGCGGAGAATTTTTAGGTAGCAAGGCTTGCCGTCGTATTTCACTCGCCTCACTGGTTAACCAGTGGTGTTTGAGCAAGCCTTCTGCCAAACCGTCGAGCATGGCGTCTACCGCATGTCCATCGCCCACACTCTGATTACACAACAAAACCAAATCGCAACCTGCATTGATCGCAGCCATGCCAGCCTCGGCAAAGCTGACTTCACGTCCCTGGATCATGCGTGCGCCAGCCATCGACAAATCGTCGCTAAAAATAGCGCCGTTGAAATGCAACCGTTCACGCAAAATATCTTGCAACCAATAAGGTGAAAAACCTGCAGGCAATGCATCTACTTTTTCGTAAATGACGTGCGCAGGCATCACGCTGGTCAGTGTGGTGCTTAGCCACTGGTATGGCAGTGCGCAGTCGTTGAGGATGGTGGAGAGACTGCGCGTATCTACTGGTATATCTACATGCGAATCTGCACGCACTTTGCCGTGACCCGGAAAATGTTTACCGCAATTGGCCATGCCAGCTTGTAACAAACCATGCATCACACTTTTGGCTAAAGCGGCAACCACGCGCGGGTCACGATGAAAGGCGCGGTCGCCAATCACACCGCTTTTGCCATGATCTAAGTCAAGCACAGGTGTGAAACTGAAGTCCACGCCACAAGCTCTTAACTCACTTGCCAACACATACCCAGATGCAGTCGCAGCGTCCATTGCTGCCAGAGCACCACTGCCAGTATGGAATGCGCCGCGCACCGACTTGCTGTCTTGCATCCAAAGTTCGCCTAAGGCACGCATAGGCGGAAGGTGTGTAAAGCCATCGTTACGAAATCGCTGCACGCGCCCACCTTCGTGGTCTACGCAAATCAGCACATCGCTACGCACAGCTTTGATATCCGCACATAGTTGCGTGAGTTGAGTTCGGTTTTGCCAATTGCGACCAAACAAAATCACTCCACCTGTCAAAGGATGGCGCAAGCGTTGTTTGTCTACTGCTGTCAGTTGTGTGCCTGCAATATCCAGAATCAAAGGTGCATGGTGGGTCATTGGCTTATTTTCTCCACTACCACATAGCTGGTCGCATAGTCTGATTCATCACTCACACTCACATGCGCGCGCAAGCTGCGTGCTTCAAACCATTCTTTTAATGCACCGTGCAATGTGATGACAGGTTGTCCTGTCGCGAGATTAGAGAGTTCGCAAGCGCGCCAAGTCATTGGCATGCGCATACCCAAGCCTATGGCTTTGCTAAACGCCTCTTTGGCAGAGAAGCGCGTCGCCACATAACGCACGCCACGGTCTGGCCAACGCGCGCTGCGTTTATGCCAAATAGCGATTTCACGCTCAGACAATACTTTTTGCGCAAAACGCTCACCGTATTTGGCAAGTGAGGTGCGAATACGGCGGATGTCGCAGATATCGGTGCCTACGCCATAGATCATGCTTGCAAACACTCCCTATAAGCGCATACTGCATTGCCATAGCCCATCTCTAATGCATCCCCAATCAAGGCATGCCCAATCGACACTTCAGCGACTTGCGGAACGGCTTGCACAAAAGTGCGCAAATTGTCTAAATTCAAATCATGGCCCGCATTAACGCCTAAGCCGGCTGCTAGTGCAGCTTGCGCAGTCACTGCGAAGCTCGCCAAAACAGACGCTTGCTGCGGTGTTCCATATGCGCGTGCATAGCTCTCTGTGTAAAGCTCGATACGATCTGCACCAATCGCTTTGACAGATTGCATGACTTGCTGCGCTGTCTTGGCCTCGGCAATCGGATCCATGAACAAGCTCACCCGAACACCTAGCGATTTGGCAGAGGCAATCAAAGGCTCAAGGCGTTTGGCATCTTGCGGAAAACTCCAACCATGGTCGCTGGTGAATTGGCCTTCGCTATCGGGCACAAAGGTGGTTTGTTGTGGACGCACTTTGCGTACAAAGTCCATCAGGTTGTGGAATGGGTTGCCTTCAATATTGAATTCGCGATCGGGCCAAGACTTGAGTAATTCGGCAATAGCAAACACATCGTCTGCGCGAATATGGCGCGCATCGGGACGGGGATGTACAGTAATACCTGCAGCACCCGCCTCTAAACACAGCGAAGCAGCCCGCGTCACACTCGGAGTACCCAGGTGACGGGTGTTACGCACCAAAGCCACCTTGTTGAGATTGACCGACAGAGCTGTATGAGAAGTAGATGGAGTCATGAGATGCATCAAAGCGTTTGCAAGTCCACCATCATTTGTCGCGTGCGCAAAGTGTGAACCCCGCAATGGTAGTGCACCAAAGCACGCAGCTGCGCCTGCAAGGTATTGCGTTGGTCGGTCGGCAGTTCAGCGCACACGCGCAAGGTTGCCGCCATAGGCGAGGCGTCTTCCAAACTGCTTTGCAATGCGCGCCAGACTGATGCATCGATGCCATTGCGCTCGTGCGTGGCAAGGCTACGCAAGCCGCCCTCAGCCACCAAACTGTATGCGGTACTGGCTTGGAGAGGCGCCAAGGTTAAGGTTTGCAAATCCAAATTGGGCAGTAACCCAATATCGCGCAATAAGAGCAATTCAAATGCTCGCAATGCAGGTGCAATCGTGCCTTCATGCCCCGCGGCTAAGACCTGTACCACTTGGGCGTACAAATCAAACAAACGTGGATGTGGATCATCACGCGCCAGCAAGCGCAATAGCAGTTCGTTGATGTAATAGCCCGACAACAATGCCTCACCCATAGGCATGATGTGACCGCCGACCCACTCTGCCACTTTGAGCGTTCGAATCTCTGCATCGCCGCTGTAACTGATTGCAAGCGGTTGTAATGGCAATAAGACAGGACGAAAGTTAGAACTAGGCCGTTTAGCCCCCTTGGCGACCAAGGCGACACGGCCATGGTGGCGTGTAAAAGTTTCAAGAATGAGACTGGACTCGCTCCAGTCGTAGCGGTGTACGACAAAAGCCGGTTCGGCGTGGATGCGGGTCTTACTCGTAGCCAAAGCTACGCACCCGTGCTTCGTCATCGGCCCAGCCCGAGCGCACTTTGACCCATAGTTCTAAAAATACTTTGGCATCAAACAATTTTTCGAGTTCGGTGCGAGCCTCGGTACCCATGCGCTTGAGGCGCTCACCTTTGTCGCCAATCACCATGGCTTTGTGGCCATCGCGCTCCACCACAATAGTTGCGGCGATGCGCACCATGCGTTTCACGCCTTTGGTTTTACCGGGCTCTTCTTCAAATTTATCGATGATCACAGTAGAGGTGTAAGGCAACTCGTCACCCGTTAAGCGAAAGAGTTTTTCACGCACCATCTCAGCGGCCATGAATTTTTCGCTGCGATCGGTCAATTCATCTGCGTCATAAAACCAAGCTTGCTGTGGCAAGTATTTTTCGCAAATGCCGAGCAAGCGTTCAACGTCTTTGGTGTTTTTAGCCGACATCGGCACAAACTCGGTAAACGCATGGCGTTGTTGCATCTCTTGCAACCAAGCGGGCACAGCGTCACGGCTTTTGACAGTGTCTAGTTTGTTAGCCACTAACAATGTAGGAATGCCAGGGGCAAGCAATGCCAACACTTTGGCGTCTGCCGGTGTGAAGCTGCCCGCTTCGACCACCAACAAGACCAAGTCCACATCACCCACTGCACCTTGCACAGTTTTATTGAGCGACTTGTTCAAGGCATTGCCATGGATGGTTTGAAAACCCGGGGTATCTACAAACACAAATTGCGCGTTGCCCTCGGTGCGCATACCGGTGATGCGATGGCGAGTCGTCTGCGCTTTGCGCGAGGTGATACTGATTTTTTGACCCACCAATGCGTTGAGCAAGGTCGATTTACCCACATTGGGTTTACCGACGATGGCGATCAAACCACAGCTTTGGTCTTCAGGCGCAACCAAAGCAGGGCTCGCCGTGACGCGCTTGCCTTTGCTGGCATGGAGCATGGCGTTGATATCGTCCAGGCTTTGCGGGTTGTTGTCTGGGGTGTGTGTCATGAAGACTCTTTCAGGACTTGCAGCATGGCAGCTGCGGCGGCTTGCTCTCCTGCTCGGCGCGATGTGCCGATGCCTCGCTCGCAGCGTGCTAACTCGATCACTTCGCATTCCACATCGAAGGTTTGGCGATGTGCCGCACCCAAGGTGCCGACTACGCGATAAATGGGCAACTGCATCTTGCGCGCTTGCAACCATTCTTGTAATTCGGTTTTGGCATCTTTGCCAACGGCTTGCATTTCAGGCTTGATGTCGACGGCAGCGAATATGCGCTGCACCAAAGCATCCGCTTGGGCAAAACCTGCATCCACATACACAGCGCCCAACACAGCTTCTAGTGCGTCGGCCAGTATGGAAGGTCGTTTTTGTCCGCCTGAGCGCAACTCGCCTTCGCCCAAACGCAGCATCTGCGGCAAACCCATTTCAACGGCCAAATGGTGCAAGGTGTCTTGCTTGACTAGATTGGCGCGTACGCGCGACAAATCACCCTCGGGCAAGGTGTGTAAGCGCTGGTAGAGCAAATTGGCAATGCATAGGTTGAGCACCGAGTCACCCAAAAACTCCAAGCGCTCGTTGTGTTCTGCGCTGAAGCTGCGGTGCGTCAAAGCCTGCTGCAACAAATCTGGGTTGTGAAACGTGATCTGCAAACGTTGTTGCAGTGTTTCGAGAATCGTGTGCGGCTTGGACGTTGCTTGCGACATGGGGCTGTGGGTTAATCAAAAGCGCCGATGCGCTTGAGATTCCCAAAATTCATCCAGACAAAAAAGGCTTTGCCCACAATATTTTTTTCTGGCACAAAGCCCCAGTAACGGGAATCGAGGGAGTTATCGCGGTTGTCGCCCATCATGAAATAGTGGCCTGCTGGCACCTTACAGGTCACACCTTCTACGGTGTAGCGGCAGTTGTCTTTGAACATGAACTCGTCTGCACCGGGAACAAAAGCAGGACGGTCTGCGTCATTGAGCAAGCGATGCAAACGCACAGAAGTCACGTTAGCCTCGGGTTTGTCGCCCATAGGAATGCGCTCTTCAAACTGCTTGATATAGCGCAGACTGTCTTCTTCAAAAAAGTCGGGCAATGGTGTTTTGGGAACGGGCTGGCCGTTGATGGTGAGTTGCTTGTTTAAGTAAGCGATCTCATCACCTGGCAAACCAATGACGCGCTTGATGTAGTCCAAGTTTGGCTTGGGTGGATAACGAAACACCATCACGTCGCCACGTTCAACTGGGTTGCCGTCTGTGATTTTTAAGTTGATCACAGGCAGACGCACGCCATAGTGAAACTTGTTCACCAAAATCAAATCGCCGACCCACAAAGTGGGAATCATCGAACCCGATGGAATTTTGAAAGGCTCAAATAAGAACGAACGCAAGATAAACACCACAGCGATGACAGGAAAAAGCCCTGCCGTCCAATCCAACCACCATGGTTGCATGATGAGACGCTCTTTGGCCTCGCTGACATCCACATCGTTTTTGGCGATCCCGAGTTTGTCGAGTTCAGCGCGGCGGTTGCTTGCATCCAACTCAAGTCGTTCCGCTGCCAGACGGCGTTGTGGCAAAAAGTAAAACTGCTCTGCCAACCAATAAATACCGGTGACGATGGTGGCCATCAACATCAGAAACGCAAAACTGCCTTCCAATATGCCAAGGTACCAAGACGCTGCGTAGCCAACGAAGGCAGCCAATACAAATGCGGTCAAGGTAGGCATTAGTCTTCCACCTGCAAAATTGCCAAGAAAGCCTCTTGAGGCACCTCGACAGAGCCGATTTGTTTCATACGTTTTTTACCTGCTTTTTGTTTCTCTAAGAGCTTGCGCTTACGGGTGATGTCACCACCGTAGCATTTTGCCAGCACGTTCTTGCGCAAAGCCTTGATAGTCTCGCGGGCGATGATGTTGGCACCGATAGCCGCCTGAATCGCCACATCGAACATCTGACGGCTAATGATCTCGCGCATTTTGGCTACCACTGCACGACCACGGTATTGCGCCTGGGTGCGGTGCACGATGATCGATAAAGCGTCAACTTTTTCGCTATTGAGCAAGATGTCCACCTTGACAACGTCGGATGCACGAAACTCTTTGAACTCGTAGTCCATCGATGCGTAGCCACGGCTGACCGATTTCAGTTTGTCGAAGAAATCGAGCACGATCTCGCCCAAGGGCATGTCGTAGGTCAACATCACTTGGCGACCGTGATACGCCATATTGATTTGTACGCCGCGCTTTTGGTTGGCAAGTGTCATCACCGCGCCCACGTACTCTTGCGGCATATACAGATGCACAGTGACGATAGGTTCGCGAATCTCTTGCATCTTGCCTTGATCAGGCATCTTGGCGGGGTTTTCCACCAATATCACTTCGCCATCGGGTTTGACAACTTGGTAGACCACGCTCGGAGCCGTGGTGATCAGGTCTTGGTCAAACTCACGCTCCAAACGCTCTTGCACGATTTCCATGTGCAATAAGCCCAAAAATCCGCAGCGAAATCCAAAGCCTAAGGCTTGCGACACTTCGGGTTCGTAATGCAAAGACGCATCGTTGAGTTTGAGTTTTTCCAAAGCATCGCGCAAGGCGTCGTATTGGTTGGCCTCAGTGGGATAGAGGCCCGCAAACACTTGCGGTTGAATTTCTTTAAAACCGGGCAAGGCTTTTTCAGCAGGCCCGAGGTTATTGGGTAACTTTTTCTCCAGCGTGATGGTGTCACCCACCTTGGCCGCTTGCAATTCTTTGATACCCGCAATGATGTAGCCCACTTCGCCCGCTTCGAGTGAGTTACGGGGCAGGTTTGCAGGCGTAAAAACACCGAGGTTGTCTGCGTTATAGACAGCATGCGAAGCCATCATCTTGATGCGCTCACCTTTACCCAAACGCCCGTCGACAACACGCACCAGCATGACCACACCAACATAGGTATCGAACCAACTGTCGATGATCATGGCGCGCAAAGGCGCTTCTGGATCGCCTTTTGGAGGCGGAATTTTGGCGACGACTGCTTCGAGAATTTCTTCGATGCCCATGCCCGTTTTGGCAGAACAAGGAATTGCATCGGTGGCATCAATACCAATGACGTCTTCAATTTCTGCTTTGGCATTGTCTGGATCGGCTTGCGGCAAATCCATTTTGTTGAGAACGGGAAGCACTTCAACGCAAAGGTCGAGTGCGGTGTAGCAATTGGCAACGGTTTGTGCTTCGACGCCTTGGCTGGCATCGACCACGAGCAGTGCACCCTCACAAGCAGACAAAGAACGCGAAACTTCATAAGAGAAGTCGACATGACCCGGTGTGTCGATCAAATTGAGGTTGTAAACCTGCCCATCTTTTGCTTTGTATTGCAGCGCAGCGGTCTGCGCTTTGATGGTTATCCCACGCTCTTTTTCGATGTCCATCGAGTCGAGAACTTGCGCTTCCATCTCACGGTCTTCGAGTCCGCCGCAACGCTGAATAATGCGATCGGCGAGCGTAGATTTGCCATGGTCGATGTGCGCAATGATGGAGAAATTTCTGATGTGATGCATCAACGGGAGCACTTAAGTGATTGAATTCAAAGGGATGAAGACATGAAAAAAGGGCGCGTCAGATGCTGACGCGCCCAGAACCAACAAGCAATGGCAACTGCGATAGTTGGGAGTTCATTGTAGGCAAAAAAGCCAAAACACCAACCCAGCAATGGCCAAAAAGGGACACGTTGCAGAACCGCCACAGCATCTTATTCACAACTTATTAACAATTTTATTCTGGATTTTTGGACTAAGCTGTGGGTGAACTGTGGAGCACCTGTGGAAGAACCTAAGTAATTCCACATCATGGATTTTAAATGGTTTTATATATCAAATGCTTACTATAAAATCCAGATTTATATATCCAAAAATGACATGTCAAGGATTTAGTGAGTACTCGCCAACTTTTGCGTCTGTGGACAGAAAATTGAAATTAATTTTTCTGTCCACCCTGATTTTTTAGCAACAACCTCACAACCAAGTGTGGTTTAAGGCTTTAACGAGCGGGTCGGATCACGATGTATTGGGCCCATTCCCCGCGTCGAATTAGCAAACTCACGGGCTTAGCGCGGTCAACTTTGGCCACCAAAGCCTCTAGCACCTGAACCGAAGGGGTCTCGGTATTGGCCAAAGCCAAAATCACATCGCCCTCTTGTATGCCAGCGCGTGCAGCGGCTTCCGTCGCAGCGTCTACACGCACACCACCTCGCAATTTGAGCTCTTTCTTTTGTGCATCGGTGAGGTCACTGATAGTCAAACCTAGAAACTTCGCGGCACTCGAGGTCGCAGGTTTTTCTGCGGGCGCTGCTGCTTTTTTAACAGGCGCTTCGGGCTCGAACTCGCCGACAGTGATTTGCTTATCGACCAAGCTGCCACGACGCCAGACTTGGATGGCACTCTTGGTTCCTGGCTTGGTATTGCCGACCATGCGTGGCAAGTCAGACGATTTTTCGATGGGCTTTCCATCAAACTTCAAGATGATGTCACCTGGCTCCAAGCCTGCTTTTTCAGCAGGTGAACCTTGCTCAACGCCGCGCACCAAAGCGCCTTGGGTTTTTGTGAGACCTAAGCTTTCGGCCACTTCTTTGCTGACTTGGTCAATCTGCACGCCAAGACGACCACGTTGCACGCGTCCAGTGGCGCGCAGTTGTTCGCTCACGCGAATGGCTTCGTCAATCGGAATGGCAAAAGAGATGCCCATGAATCCACCAGAGCGCGAATAGATTTGGCTGTTGATACCCACCACCTCGCCACGCATATTAATAAGCGGGCCGCCAGAGTTGCCGGGGTTGATCGCCACGTCGGTTTGGATGAATGGCAAATAGTCACCCGTATCGCGTTGTTTGGCACTCACGATGCCTGCGGTGACTGAGTTGTCGAGACCAAAGGGTGAACCAATTGCCATCACCCATTCGCCGACTTTGAGACGCGAGACATCGCCAATCCGCACCGCTGGCAAACCCGTGGCTTCGATCTTGACCACCGCCACATCGCTGCGCTTATCAGCACCAACAATACGGGCTTTGAATTCGCGCTTATCTGGCAGGGTGACGAGCACTTGGTCGGCGCCATCCACCACATGGGCATTGGTCATCACAAAACCATCGGCTGACAAGATGAAGCCCGAGCCCACGCCCTTGGGTTGCTCTTGCTCTTGTGGCGGACGGTTCGGGCGCTGCTGTCGCGGACCGTTGGGTGCAGGCATAGGCACACCAAAGAAACGGCGAAACAACTCTTGCATTTCTTCGTCGGGCGAGCCCGCTTGCGCATCGCGCACAGTCACTTTTTCTAAAGTGCGGATATTGACCACGGAGGGGCCTACCTGCTCAACCAAATCGGTGAAGTCAGGCAATACGCGGCTTGCGGCGGGTGCCGTCGCTTGCGCTTGCGCAAAAGTAGGGCTTGTACCCAAGCCCATGGTTAGCGTGAGACAACTTACAAGCAATACGCGAGAGAAAGATTTGTTCATGGTCATCTTCAGCATCCAAAAAATGTCATCAAAAACTACAACGCCCCACCGACAGATAAGGTCGACGGGGCGCTTTGCAAGTCGGGGAAATTAAACGCGCTTGAAAAGCAGTGCGCCGTTGGTACCACCAAAGCCGAAATTGTTCTTTAAGGCTACGTCCATTTTCATGTCGCGGGCGGTATTGGCGCAATAGTCCAGATCGCACTCTGGGTCTTGGTTGTGCAAATTGATGGTGGGCGGGACTTTTTGCTCGTGCAATGCCAAGACGGTGAACACGCTCTCAATGCCACCCGCACCACCCAACAAATGCCCCGTCATGGACTTGGTGGAGCTGACGGTTATTTTTTTAGCATGATCGCCCAAGGCGGCCTTGATGGCATTGGTCTCGTTGATATCGCCCAAAGGCGTAGAAGTGCCGTGGGCGTTGAGGTAATCCACTTGGTCTGCATTGACGCTGGCGTTGCGCAAAGCATTGACCATCGCGCGGCGCGGACCGTCCATATTTGGAGCGGTCATGTGACCAGCATCGGCACTCATGCCGTAGCCTGCGAGTTCTGCGTAAATTTTGGCGCCACGCTTTTTGGCGTGTTCGTATTCTTCGAGCACCACCACGCCAGCGCCTTCGCCTAAGACAAAACCGTCGCGGTCTTTGTCCCAAGGACGCGACGCTGTGGTCGGGTCGTCATTGCGGGTGGATAGCGCGCGCATAGAAGCGAAGCCGCCAACGCCTAAAGGCGATATGCAACCTTCCGAACCACCAGCGATCATGACATCGGCGTCGCCGTATTCAATGTGCCGGCCGGCTTCACCAATCGCATGCAAGCCCGTGGTGCAGGCAGTGACTACCGCAAGATTGGGGCCCTTGAACCCAAAACGCATCGACACATGACCAGAGATCATGTTGATGATGGAAGCAGGAACAAAAAATGGAGAAATGCGACGCGGGCCTTTGGCCAGCATTTCGTTGTGCATGTTTTCAATCAGCGGCAAGCCACCGATACCTGAGCCGATCAGCACACCCACACGGGTGGATTCTTCTTCACCTTGGGCATCGCCGGTGGGCAAACCAGCATCTTGCACCGCTTGAACAGCCGCCGCGATTCCGTAATGGATGAAAGTGTCCATAGCTCTCGCGTCTTTGGGCGAGATATAGGAATCGATATCGAAGTTTTTGACTTCGCCAGCGAAATGGCAGTTCAAGCCAGAGGCGTCAAACCGTGTGATCGCCGCAATGCCGGACTTTCCTGCTAACAGATTGGCCCAAGCTTCAGCCACCGTGTTACCCACGGGGCTGATACATCCCAGACCGGTCACGACGACGCGACGACGGCTCATGCAAAGTTTCCTGTGATTTAGGCTTTTTTGTGTGTCAACGCGTAATCAATCGCGTTTTGCACGGTGGTGATTTTTTCGGCGTCTTCGTCCGGAATCTCAATTCCGAATTCGTCTTCTAAGGCCATCACCAATTCCACAGTGTCCAAGGAGTCGGCACCTAGATCGGCCACGAAGGCTTTTTCGCTGGTGACTTGTGACTCTTCCACGCCGAGTTGTTCGGCAATGATTTTTTTGACACGTGATTCGATATCGCTCATGAGTTCCCTCAAAGGGTTGTGAATAAGTCCGCTATTTTAACTGCGCGGACACTCAGTTTTTTAATACTTTTTTATAGCAATCTTTAGGCCATAAACATGCCGCCGTTGACGTGCAATTCTTGCCCCGTCACATAGCCAGCTTTGTCGCTCGCCAAAAAGGCCACCGCGTGGGCGACATCGGCAGGTTTTCCAAGATGGCCCAGGGGAATTTGTCCCAATAAGGCTTTTTGCTGCTCTTCGGCGAGGGCAGCGGTCATGTCGGTTTCGATAAACCCGGGCGCCACACAGTTGACGGTGATGTTGCGGCTACCCAACTCACGCGCCAGCGCACGGGTCATGCCCGCCACACCTGCTTTGGCAGCCGCGTAATTGGCTTGTCCGGCATTGCCAGAAGCACCAACCACGCTGGTAATGCTGATGATGCGGCCATAGCGCTGCTTCATCATGGGGCGCATGACTGCGCGTGACAAGCGGAAGATCGCCTTGAGATTGGTGTCGAGCACCGCGTCCCAGTCATCGTCTTTCATGCGCATAGCCAAGGTGTCGCGGGTAATGCCCGCGTTGTTTACCAATACGTGCAAGGCTTTGTGCTCGGTGGTGATTTGTTCGACCAAGGCGTCTACCGCAGCTGCATCGTTCACATTGAGATTGACGCCACGGCATTTCGCATGGGCAGACAAGGTATGGGAAATTTTGGCCGCACCTTCGTCCGTGGTCGCCGTACCGATGACGACAAAACCTTGGTGCGCCAGCTCTAAAGCGATAGCGGCACCAATGCCACGCGAGGCGCCAGTGACTAGGGCAATGTGTGGGGTGGTTTCTTTCATTTTTGGACTTATGTATTTAAAGTGGGTTTACGTTTGGTACGAATTCTTTTCAGCAATTGTTTGAGCGCTGTTGACCGATTTGCCGCTAGTGAAATCAAGCCAAAGCCATCTTCACTTCTGCCAGCGAGACAGGGTCAAACAAAGGCAATCCGGTGAGTTCAGCATCAATACGCTTGGTCAAGCCAGCAAGTACTTTGCCCGGGCCGCATTCGACCAAGGTGTTTACACCTCGGGCTTTGATGGCGGCAACGCATTCGACCCATCGGACCGGACCAAAGGCTTGGCGATACAAAGCGTCGCGGATGGCATCCGGATCTGTTTGCACCGCAACATCGATATTGTTGACCACAGGAATGGTTGGGACGGTGATAGAAGTAGCGGCCAGTTTTTCTTTCAAGCGTTGCGCAGCAGGCAACATCAAACTGGAGTGAAAAGGCGCTGACACCGGCAAAGGTAAAGCGCGTTTGGCACCTGCTGCTTTGAGCATTTCGCAGGCTTTTTCGACCGCCGCTTTGCTACCCGCAATCACGGTTTGGGCTGGGTCGTTGAAGTTGACGGCTTCCACCACCTCGCCAGAACCGGCAGCAAATGTGACTTGCGCTTCAGCGCAGCCAGAGATAACGTGCTGCGCGTCCATTCCCAAAATAGCCGCCATCGCACCTGTGCCAACTGGCACCGCGTCTTGCATGGCTTGGGCACGAAACCGCACCAAAGGCACCGCTTGCGCCAACGTCAAAGCGCCCGCAGCGACCAAAGCGGAATATTCACCCAAGGAGTGCCCCGCCACAACCGCAGGTTGCGCGCCACCTTCAGATACCCACACGCGATAAGCCGCGATGGCAGAAACCAACATCACAGGCTGCGTGTTGGTCGTCAAGCCGAGTGCTTCTTTGGGGCCTTCGTGGATGAGTTGGCCGATGTTTTCGCCCAAGGCGTCAGAGGCTTCTTGCAGGGTTTGTTGCACAACAGGGTGATCGCCCCATGCGTCCAACATGCCGACAGATTGCGAGCCTTGGCCTGGAAATACAAATGCAAATGGTTTCATACAGATTTACAACTTCAGTAAAACAGCGCCCCACGTAAAGCCCCCGCCCACGCCTTCGAGCATGAGTGTCTGGTTGGGCTTGACTTGACCCGCACGCACCGCCTTATCTAGGGCCAAAGGAATCGATGCCGCCGAGGTATTGCCGTGGTCTTGCACAGTCAACACGACTTTGTCCATCGACAGCTTGAGCTTTTTCGCAGTGCTTTGAATGATGCGGATATTGGCTTGGTGGGGAATCAACCAGTCGATCTCAGACTCTTGCACACCTGCTTTGGTCAAAACCGCGTGGGCGGCATCTTCGAGCAAGCCGACGGCCAATTTAAAAACGGCTTGACCGTCCATCTTGAGTAAGGGGTCGCCCAATACGTTGCCGTTGCTGACATGTCCGGGCACACACAAAATGCCTACGTGCTTGCCATTGGCATGGATGTCGGTCGACAAAATACCGGGGGTCTCAGACGCTTCCAACACCACCGCGCCCGCACCGTCACCAAACAAGACGCAGGTCGTGCGGTCTTGAAAATCGAGCAAACGCGAGAAAATTTCCGACCCGACCACCAAAGCGCGGGTCGCGTTGCCCGCGCGGATCATGGCGTCCGCCACGGTCAAAGCATAAATAAAACCCGTACACACAGCCTGCACGTCAAACGCGGCAGCGCCTGCAATGCCTGCGGCGTCTTCGTTCATCTGCGCCAGCTTGTGTTGCAAGATGCAAGCGGTCGACGGGAACACCATGTCTGGCGTAGACGTCGCCACGATGATCAGGTCAATTTCTTGGGGTTGGCGGCCTGCAGCGGCCAAGGCGTTTTTGCAGGCTTCGAAGGCTAAATCGCTGCTGACCACGTCCGGTGCGGCAAAGTGACGGGCTTTGATGCCAGTGCGCTCCACAATCCATTCGTCTGAAGATTCAACACCCAAATTGGCTAGTTCTGCGACCAAATCCGCATTGGTTAACCGGCGGGGCGGAAGATAACTTCCGGTGCCAGTAATACGAGAAAAACGGGTCATCTAGGGAGGGCTCAGTCCGAAACAGGGGCCGACGGCACGCCCAACAAGGGGGCGGCGTGGGCGATACGGTCGCGAACGCGTTCGAGCAAGTTGTGATGGGCCGCATCATACGCGCGGGTCAAAGCGGTCTCGAAGGCGAGCTCGTCGGCTGAGCCGTGGCTCTTGAACACAATACCGTTGAGCCCCAGCAAGGCAGCACCGTTGTAACGGCGGTGGTCTACCTTGTCTTTAAAGTCAGATAAAACGGGATAAGCGAAGATAGCAGCAATTCGCGTATAGATATTGCGCATAAACGACTGTTTAAGCGTTTCGCTGATCTTGTGGGCGAGTCCTTCACTGGCTTTTAAGGCCACATTACCGACAAAACCGTCGCAGACAATCAAATCGACCGTACCTTGGTAAATATCGGTGCCTTCCACATTGCCGAAAAAATTAAGATCGCCTCTGTTAGACGCTGTTCGCAGCAGTTCGGCGGCTTTTTTGATAACTTCGTTGCCTTTTATCGCTTCTTCGCCAATATTCAAAAGGCCAACCGAGGGACTTTCAATGTCGTCGAGCACCGATACCAAGGCCGAGCCAAGGACGGCAAATTGCAGCAAATGCTCGGGCGTGCAATCGACATTGGCGCCCAAATCGAGCATGGTGGAGCCGCCGCCTTTGAAATTAGGCATCCGTCCAGCAATTGCTGGACGCTCAATTCCGTCCATGGTTTTGAGAACGTAACGGGCAATCGCCATCAGCGCACCGGTGTTTCCGGCAGAAACCGCTGCTTGGGCAGCGCCATCCTTCACCTGCTCAACAGCGACGCGCATGGAAGAGTCTTTTTTCCGGCGCAAGGCGACTTCGATAGGGTCATCCATCTCCACGACTTCAGAAGCAACCACCACTTTGGCGCGCGGGTGGACAAAACCCGACAAAGCGCTTGGCAAACCCACCAATAACAAAGAGGCTTCGGGATGGCTGTCTAAAAACTGCCGGCACGCGGCCAGTGTGACGCGAGGGCCGTGGTCACCCCCCATGCAATCAACGGCAACTGTGATCATGCGGCTATCTTTAGGGAGAAAAACAAAAGCCCGAGGCGCTATGAGTGCCGCGGGCCGTTTGGTATGGGCGTGGATTACGCTTCAGTTTTGCTTTTCAGCACTTTACGACCACGGTAAAAGCCGTTGGGGCTGATGTGGTGACGCAAGTGGGTTTCGCCCGTTGTAGGCTCAACAGCCGTGCCGGGGGCGGTCAAAGCAGCGTGCGAGTTGTGCATGCCGCGCTTGGAAGGAGATTTTTTGTTTTGCTGGACAGCCATGTGAGGCTCCTAGACGGTTAAATGGGTTAATTCACGGTGACACCACTAGCACAGGCCAGCAATGCACGAAGCCCACGATTATAGCGGATCCGCGCCGAATATCAGTCTTTGCCAAGTCGCATCGTGGCCAAAACCGCAAAAGGGTTGGGTTTGGCGCCCGTATCTGCCGCCAAATCATCTTGCGAAGTGGGCGCATGCTCACTTTGGCAGCTTGTGTGCATAGGCACCAGGGGCAACGCCATCAAAAGCTCGTCTTCGACCAAGGCCAGCAGGTCAAAGTCTTTGCTGAGCACCAGCAGGTCTTCCTCGCTGTCATCGTCTTGGGCCTCGGCCGTCGCTTCGTCTTTCACAAAACGAAAACTTCTGTCGACTTCCAAAGCCTGCTGCACGGTTTTCAAACAGCGCTGGCAAGTGAGAGGCACTTCGGTATTGGCCTGCAAATGCATCCAAGCGGCGTCATGACCGTCGCTGGCTTGGCGCATTTCGCCTTGGGCAGACCAGGTGACTTTGCCAGCTACATCTTCCGCACAGTCTGCGCGCAAGCGGGGCATGCTGTGCAAATCGACCTCGCCCGACAACGTACTTTGGTTTGTTGCGAAAGCTTTGACGTCAAGGTGCTGCGGACTATTGGAAGAAGGCATACGTTGCAGTGTAAGAGAATCACTTCCTATGTCTGCTTCCCCTCGCCTCCTCATTTTGGGTTCCACCTCGCGCTATCGGTACGAATTGCTCTTGCGTTTGCGTATCCCTTTTGACGTAGTCGCACCCGAAGTTGACGAAACGCCTCTCACCGGAGAATCCCCGCTCGCCTTGGCCAGTCGCTTGGCACTGGCAAAAGCCCATGCGGTCGCCCAACTTCATCCGCAAGCTGTTGTGATTGGCTCTGACCAAGTGGCCGACTTAAATGGAGAGCCATTAGGCAAACCCGGCAACCATGCCTGCGCAGTGCAACAGCTACAACGCATGCGGGGGCAAACAGTCGTATTTCAAACCGCGGTGGCTGTGGTGTGCCATGCGACTGGCTTTGCGCAAATGGAAGTAGCACCCGTGCGCGCGCGCTTTCGCGAGCTGTCCGATGCAGAAATCGAAGCCTATTTGCAAGCTGAGCAGCCCTATGACTGTGCTGGCAGCGCCAAAAGCGAAGGCTTGGGCATCGCCTTGCTAGACGCCATCGACAACGACGACCCAACAGCACTCATAGGCTTGCCGTTGATACGCACTTGCCGCATGTTGCGAGACGCGGGGATCTCCATTTTTTAACGCCTGACGCTTCCACAAGCCTTCCTAAATAAGCATTCCATTGGTGTTGCCAATCAAAAACCGCGCGACAAACACATATATGACTTCAACGCAAAAAGGCACGCTCTATCTGGTGCCCACGCCACTCGACTTTGGATGCGACACCTCCGCACCCATCACCGATGTTTTGCCGCAAGCCACATTGCGCACAGCGTCAAGCCTGACCCACTGGATCACGGAAAACGCCAAAAGCACGCGCGCATTTTTAAAACGTGTGCACGAAGTCGCGCCACTCGCGGTAACTTTGCAAGAGATGCAGATCACCGAGTTACCGCGCGAAGTCCACAAAAAAGGCGATCACCACGGTGAATTTGATGCCAAGCCCCTGCTTGCCTTGGCATTGAAAGGCCAGGACATGGGCTTGGTCAGCGAAGCTGGCATGCCCGCAGTGGCAGACCCAGGATCTTCAGTCGTATTAGCAGCGCACCAATTGGGAATAAGGGTCGTGCCTTTGGTAGGACCCGTATCTCTATTACTTGCCTTGGCTGCAAGCGGATTAAACGGACAAAACTTCGCATTCGTTGGCTATTTGCCGCAAGACAGTGCCGCGCGCTTGCATCGCATACGCGAACTCGAAACACTGTCGACCAAAACCGGCCAAACCCAACTCTTTATTGAAACGCCCTACCGCAACAAAGCTTTGTGGGAGGCACTGCTCAAAGGTTTGCAACCCAACACGCGACTTGCGCGCGCCAGCGGCCTCACCTTATCAACGATGGATGTGCAGTGTCACGCCGTGAAAGACTGGCGCCAGTCAGACGCTATCGGTGACGCGCCAACTGTTTTTGCTATCGGCAAGTAATTCGCTGATCAAAATTGCTAAATGCGAAAAACGCCAGCAATTTCCGCCTGAAATCAAAAGCAAGAGTAATAAACAGGAGTTCGTTTAACGAACCGCCGGCTGCCGCTGTAAAGCATGCACCGCTCCCTCACCAATCGCCGCACCAAAACGCTTGGCTAAGCGTTCAGCCACGTTGTCATGGCGGGTGTAATCGATGATGTCTTCAGCTTTGACGATTTCACGGGCGACGTAATCTAAGTTACCCAAACCGTCGGCCAAGCCCAAATCGACGGCTTGCTGGCCACTCCAAAACAACCCCGTGAACAACTCAGGCGTTTCTTTCAAACGCTTGCCGCGTCCATCGCGTACTACTTGGATAAATTGCGCATGGATCTGGTCGAGCAAAGTTTGCGCGTGGTTGCGCTGGGCTTTGGTTTGCGGGCTGAAAGGGTCTAAAAATCCTTTGTTCACGCCAGCCGTCATCAGGCGACGCTCCACACCCAGTTTGTCCATCAAACCCGTGAAGCCAAAACCATCCATCAGCACGCCAATACTGCCCACGATGCTGGCCTTGTCGACGTAAATTTCATCTGCGGCCACAGCGATGTAATAGGCGGCAGAGGCGCAAGACTCTTCCACCACCGCATACACCGGTTTTTCATGTTTGGCTTTGAGACGACGCACCTCGTCATTGATGATGCCCGCCTGCACCGGACTACCGCCAGGTGAATTGATCAACAACACAATCGCCTGAGAACCCTCGTCCTCAAACGCGGCGCGCAAAGCGTTCACCGTCCATTCGGCACTTGCGTCCGCACCATCGGCAATTTCGCCCTTGATAGCGACCACCGCCGTATGCGGTTGACTAGGGCCAGAGCTCCCTACACCCGCACGATGAAAGCCCGTCCAAGCCAATACCGCAAAAAGCGTTAGCCAAGCGAATCGAAAAAAGATGCGCCAACGTCGGCTTGCACGTTGTTCGGCCAAAGTGGCAAAGGCCAAGCGTTCTAAAGTGTCGCGCTCCCACACCACTTTATGGCTGGGTGCGGAAGGCGTATTGGGTGACTGGTGTTGATCTGACATGTCGGTGGTTAAAGAGGAAATTCAAAAGGTTTTAAGTTGTAAGCAGTATGCCAGTGGACCACGCCATCTGATTCTGAAAGGTCAATCTTGACCAAGCCGCCTCGGCACGGGCCGCCCGCGCATTCGCCCGTGTCAGGCGCATACACCGCACCGTGGGTAGCGCACAGCAACCATCTGCCGGTATCGTCAAAAAACTGGTCGGGCTGGAAATCCATTTCCATCGCCACATGGGTGCAACGGTTCAAATACGCATGGGGCTGACCTTCAAAGCGCACCGCAAACGCTCGGCACGTTTGTCCTGCGTAGACCACATCAAACGGAACGGCTCTTGCGCCTTCTTGTAAATCTGCACTTGCACACAAGGCTACGCGCTGATTTGCGTCATCTGGATTCATCCTGTCCTCGCTACCCGTTAACCAACAACCAATCGTGTAATTCCCGCACCGTGTGCGCCACAAAACGCGGTTTAAAGGAAGCAAATTCTGCATGGTCATGCGCGCCGTAACTCACGCCCACACTCGGGCAACCAGCTCTTTGGGCCATTTCTAAATCGTGGGTGGTATCACCGACCATCAAGGTGCGCTCAGGCGACACGCCAAATTCGCCCATCAACTCTTGCAGCATCAAAGGGTTGGGCTTGCCCGCGGTTTCATCAGCGGTACGCGATGCGTCAAACAAGCCATGCAGCTGCACGGTATTCAAAGCCTCGGTCAAACCTTTACGGCTTTTGCCGGTCGCGACAGTCAACACATGTTGGCGTTCGCGCAGTGCGTGGAGCATGGGCAAGATGCCTTCAAACAAACTGATGTCGTTGACATGTTGCTGGTAATGGAAACGGTAGCGCTCGCCGAGCAAAGGGTATTTCTCTTTCGGTACATCGGGTGCGGCTTTGGCCAAAGCGGGCATCAGCGCCATGCCAATCACATAGGAGGCGGCGGTGTCGCTGGGCTTGGCGCCCCCCACATCTTGTACCGCGGCTTGGATACAACGCGTGATGATGGGCGTCGAATCAAACAAGGTGCCGTCCCAATCGAAGGCGATCAAATCGAATTGGCGGGTCTTGCGCGCGGTGCTCATGCTTGTATCGGGGGCTGGACGGAATCGATAAATTGTTGCAGAGCCACAGGCAATGGAGATTTGACAGTGACGGGTCGTGCACTCACCGGATGCTGGAACTTCAGTTGCCACGCATGCAAAAACATGCGCTTGAGACCCAGTTTTTGTAATTGTTTGTTTTGCTCAAAGTCGCCGTATTTGTCGTCCCCCGCAATCGGATGCCCTTGGCTGGCCAAATGCACGCGAATCTGGTGGGTGCGTCCCGTTTTGATCGTCACTTCCAGCAAGGTGTAGGGCCCAACCGTGCGCGCGACCCTTACCAAAGTGATGGCGCGTTGCCCGTTCGGGTCGTCCTTCCCCACCACTTTGACGCGGCGCTCCCCTTCTCCCTCGCCCGTCGCCACGGTGTATTTAAAGAGCGGCGCATCGATCACTTTTTTGTTCGAAGGCCACAAGCCCAGCACCAAGGCCAAATAGGTCTTGCCCGTCTCACGGTCACGGAACTGGTCTTGCAAATGCTTGAGCGCACTACGTTTTTTGGCGATCAACAGCACGCCCGAGGTTTCACGGTCAAGGCGGTGCACGAGTTCCAGATTCAAACTGGCAGGTCGTGCGCGGCGCAATTGTTCGATCACACCAAAACTCACCCCACTGCCACCATGCACCGCGACTCCGGCAGGCTTGTCGATGGCGATCAACGCCTCGTCTTCCATCAGCACCCCGAACTCGCGGGCGGGTGCGGGGGCGTCTTCTTTGGCTTGCACTTGGGCGGAGATGCGCACGGGCGGAATACGGATCAAATCTCCCGTCACTATTCGCTGGTCCGCCGACGCACGCCCTTTGTTCACCCGCACCTCACCCGAACGGATGATGCGGTAGACATGGGTTTTAGGCACGCCCTTGAGATGACGCATCAAAAAATTGTCGAGCCGTTGCCCCGCCGAGTCGTCGTCCACGGCTAGGGTTTTCACTGAAGGATCTGGAGCTGGGTGGATAGCCCCTATAATGTGTTTCACCAGCGTTTGCTTGTAAGTACTTGATTTAACTGAGATTAGAGCACGGACAGAGCAACGCGGTGAGGTCGATGCCCCTTTTGGGCCCGTTTCGCAGACCCAGTACCAAAGAGACTGGATGGCCAAACGCCCCAAAAGTTGAGCAGACGCTCAGAAAACACTGAAATGGAATACCCCCAAGTTGGTGAGACCCTTGTAAGAGTCTCATCAGCGGATTACAGCGAGTTAGCAATCCCATGGTTGTCGCGAAATTTATCTCCGAACCCGCTCTCATCCACGCGCCCACCCTCCGTCGGCTGCGCTCACAAGCGCACGCCTTGACGGTCGCCACGGCAATTCCCTTCGTTTTTTGACGTCCTCTCTGGCATCGTTGGCCCGTCATGGGCCTGTGATGTTTAAGAAATGTGAAGGTACGCTCCATGAAACGGATGCTCATTAACGCCACCCAGGCAGAAGAACGCCGCTTGGCAATCGTCGACGGACAAAAACTCCTCGACTACGAAATCGAAATCGAAGGCCGCGAACAGCGCAAAGGCAATATCTACAAAGCAGTCGTGACACGCGTCGAGCCCTCGCTCGAAGCCTGCTTCGTCGACTACGGCGAAGACCGCCACGGCTTTTTGCCCTTCAAAGAAATCTCGAAACAATATTTCGCCGCTGGTGTATCGGTGAGCCAAGCGCGCATCCAAGACGTCATCAAAGAAGGCGTCGAAATGCTGGTGCAGGTCGAAAAAGAAGAACGCGGCAACAAAGGCGCTGCGCTCACGACTTTCATCAGCTTGGCGGGTCGCTATGTGGTGCTCATGCCCAACAACCCCCGTGGCGGTGGCGTCAGCCGTCGCATCGAGGGCGACGACCGCGCAGAACTCAAAGAAGCGATGGACCAGTTGGAATACCCCAACGGCATGTCCATCATTGCCCGTACCGCAGGCATCGGACGCAGCGCGCCCGAACTGCAGTGGGACTTGAACTACTTGCTCAAGCTCTGGGGTGCGATCGATGGCGCCAGCAAAACCAAAGGCGCGTTCCTGATTTACCAAGAATCGAGCTTGGTCATCCGCGCGATCCGCGATTACTTCAACCACGACATCGGCGACATCCTGATCGACACCGACGACATCTACGACCAGGCGCAGCAGTTCATGGCCCACGTCATGCCCGAGCATGCCGCCCGCGTCAAACGCTACCGCGACGAAACGCCGCTCTTTAGCCGTTTCCAGATCGAGCATCAAATTGAATCGGCCTACGCCCGCACCGTGACTTTGCCTTCTGGCGGTGCCATCGTGATCGACCACACTGAAGCCTTGGTATCGGTCGACGTCAACTCAGCCCGCTCCATCAAAGGCGGCGACATCGAAGAAACCGCAACCCGCACCAACCTTGAAGCTGCAGACGAAGTCGCGCGCCAAATGCGCTTGCGCGATTTGGGTGGCCTGATCGTCATCGACTTCATCGACATGGACGAAAGCCGCAACCGCCGCGAAGTCGAAAACCGCCTGCGCGACGCCCTGCGCCAAGACCGCGCCCGCGTGCAATTTGGCACCATTAGCAAATTCGGCTTGATGGAAATGAGCCGCCAACGCCTGCGCCCTGCGCTGTCTGAAGGTGCTTCCATCCCATGCCCACGCTGCAGCGGTTCGGGCCATGTGCGCGATACCGAAAGCTCGGCTTTGCAAATCTTGCGCATCATCCAAGAAGAGTCGATGAAAGAAAACACCGCCGCGGTCTACGCGCAGGTGCCCGTCGAAGTCGCTTCTTTCTTGCTGAACGAAAAGCGCACCGAGATCGCCAAAATCGAAATCCAGCAACGTTTGAATGTCTTGTTGGTTCCCAACAAAACCCTCGAAACTCCCAACTACAAGTTGGAGCGTTTGAAGCACGACGACCCGCGCTTAGACCGCGTCGAAGCCAGCTACAAAATGGCTGAGGAATTCGAAGACCCGACTGCTGTCACCCGTCGCTCACAAGAGCCGACCAACAAACAAACGCCAGTCATCAAAGGCGTCTTGCCTGACCTGCCAGCCCCGATTGCAGAACCCAAAGCGCCCGCCCAACCTAAGCGCGGTGCGCACAAAGCAATTGCTGAAGAAAAAGCGCCTGCTGAAAAAGGCTTCTTCTCTTGGATCAAAGGCTTGTTCAGCAGCGATAAACCCGAAGCGCCCGCTACCGACAGCAAAAAACCTGCAGACAAAAAAGACGACAAACGCGAAGGCCGTGAAGGCGGACGTAACGCACGGGGCGGTCGCGGTGGTCGCGGCGGCCGTGGGGGTGATCGTGCCGAGCGCGGCGAGCGTAGCGAAGAAGGTCGCAACGAGCGCCCGGCACGCGGCGGTGATCGTCCAGAACGTGGTGAACGCGCAGAGCGCGGTAACCGCAATGAGCGTGGCGATCGCACCGAACGTGCTGATGGCGCGAACGAATCCAACCAAGAAGGACGCGCGCCCCGTCAAGAACGCGGACGCGGCAGACGCAATGGAGCTGGCGCAAACAATGCGGCCAACGAATCCAACTTGTCTAACAACACTGAAACCACCAGCCAAGTCGGCGGTCCGGAAGACACCTTGCAAGCACAAGCCGAGATGCGTGCCAAAGCACGTAACGAACGCATTGCACGTGAAGAAAACAATGACAACGGCGACGCGCAAAACCAAAACGCCGCGCCAAGACGCGAGCGCGCTCCGCGCGGAGAGAACCGTCGCAATGAGCGTCCACGCCATGACGACGCTACACAAGCCGAGGCACCTACAGGCTTGTCTTCTACCGAAGCGCCTCAGGCGAATGGCGAAGTCGGTTCAGACAACAACGGTGAGCGCCGCGAACGCCGTTCACGCGACCGTTACGGCCGCGACCGCCGCGAGCGCGGTGGTGAGCGCACCGATCGCCAAGAAGGCGCTTCGCAAGAGCAACTGGGTTTTGACGACCAACCTGCTGGTGAGTCATCACACCGTGGCCATGGCGCAGGCACCAATGGTCATGCGCAAACATCGCACGCAAATTCCGCAACCACTAGCGCACCGACTGCACGCGCCAGCATGCCCAAGGTGCAGCACTTCACCCTCTCATTGCCAGAGTTGCAAGCGATTGCACAAAGCAGTGGTTTGGAATGGGTCAATTCAGACGCAGCGCGCATCGCTGCAGTGCAAGCGGCCATTGCGGCAGAGCCCAAACCCGTGCATGTGCCACGCGAGCGTCCAGCACCTGTGGTGTTAGATGAAGGTCCTTTGGTCTTGGTCGAGACCCGCAAAGAACTGGTCTAAGCAATCACCACTTCAGCGGCGCGTTTCCAGTAAATCTGGGCACGCGCCGTTTCTTCTTTGTGCTCGGCCAATAGCGCCAATGTCCGCCAAGCTTGGCGTTGCAACTCGGCTTGCATGAGTTGCGGCGCGGCCATTTCCAACATTTGTTGGGCTTTGCCCCATAAGGCGTGGTGCCAACAGACCATGCCAGCCAGGAACTGCAATTCCACCCAACGCGGATAGGTTTGTCTGGCGCGGTCAATGCTTGCCAACCAATCCGCGTCTGGCGGCACCATCAACAGAGTGCGGCTCAGCGCCAAGACGATTCGGTGGCGCATAGCAGGCGCGCAGCTGTCGGGTTGCTGCACCATACGGTTCCACAAGGGGGTCAGCCATGGCATGACCTCGGTCGCAGGCGCGCCTAATTTGTGCAGACGTTGCGTGGCGTGCAATACCACTTCGGGGGCTTCGCGTTCAATGGCTTCGAGTTGGCCCCATGCGGTTTGCAGTTGCGCGCTGTCGTGCGCATCGTTCAGATGCGACATTACCAATTCGCGGATCAAACTATTGGCCGCCGTTTCAGAAAACGCACCGTGTTTTTTGAGCAAACGCGCTGTATCCAAGGCAATCGTGTGTTGACGACTCAAGCGCGTGGCTTTGAGTCGCAAACGCAAAGTCAGTGTGCGTCGGGCAGCACCTTGCTTGATGCCATCGAGCCACTGCATCGCTTGCTCCGGTTCACGGTCACTCAAGGCCCATCGGGCGGCACCTAGGTGGGCGGCTTCCATGGTTTCTTCTAATTCGCGAGAGCTAGTACCTTGACCCAGTGCCATCGCAGCATCGAAATGGGAGGTGCGCAGCTCTCGGTCGCGCAAGGCATGTGCGCTTTCAGCAGCGATCAAATGCGCCAAGATTTGCATGGGGGGCAAATGCTTGGGCAAGGTGTCACCCAACTGTTTTACCGACTGCAAGGCTTGACTGATTTGCAAAACCTGTTCTGCCGCTTTGACCGAACGCACATAGCGTCCAGTCAACATGTGGAACAAGGCGTCCGTCAAAGCAGCATGCATGGCGCGCTCTTTTTGTTGCAAACGCCAACGGCGCGCTTGGTGGGGCAAAGCAAACAAAGCAGAGAGGGTGCGCCAAGCCAAATGCAAACCTACAAAACTGGCCAGCAGCACCATCAAGACCAAATTGAAAGACACGTCAATGCGATGGGGTGGCCAAAACAAAGTGACCGTACTTTGGTTACCGCCCAACAACAAGGCCGAGGCGACGGCTACGCCGAACAAAGCGACAAACCACAACGCGGCTTTCATATCAGCGCCCTGCCGCCGCAGTGGTTAACGCAGCCAAGGTGGCGTCGATGCGCGGAATCTCAGTGTTCTTCGATTGCGCCAAGACTTCCCGCGCCAAAGCCACAGTCAAGGGGCCTTGGCCGCTGGCTACGTCAAAGTATTTATTCAAGTCGCGCGTAACTTGGTTCATATCGGCTTGGGCCGATTCGAAATGCCGCGCCAACACGGCCAAGCGCACATTGAGTAAACGGAGTTTGAGGTTTTCGCGCACAAAGTAGCTTTGCTCTGGCGCCAATAGGCTCGCTTCAGGTCTGTCGATGCGACTGATACGCACCAAGCCTTGCGCATTGCGCCATAAATCGTTGAGCATCTTCTCCCACCAGCTCATGCTGATGGCGCGGGCCCAGCTCAGTGTTTCGGGCTTAGTGGCTGGCTTAGTAGTTGCCTGATTGGAAGTGGTTGTGCCAACTGCATTGAGCAAGGCCAAGTTATCGACCGCCCGCACCAACTCATCGATTTTGATGAGCAAGGTGGGAGTGTCCGTCACGGGCGTAGCCTTGATTTGCTCGATATCTCGCACGATGGCACGCAACAAAGGGGCTAAACGTGGTTGCGCTACTTTGGTTAAACGCATTTGCGATGACTGCAACGCCGCCAATAATGGTTGCACACTGCCTGTGAGTTGCGACTGTTGTTGGGCAAGGCGAATAGCCGATTCGATATCGACCACCAAATTTTCATCGCGCGAGCGCGACAGGCTGTGCATCAAGTCTTCTAGTTGTGCGCGTTGCAATGACACTTCGCTCAACTTAGCGTCTGTCACAGCTAAGCGCGCCGCTGTGTCGCGCGCGAGCTCTTCGGCTTGTTTAGCACTCACCCGCGCTTCTACTGCTTGGGTCGATACATCCGAGGTTTGCTTGGCCAATATTTCTTGGATGCCCGTGAGTTTGAATACGGTCCACACAGAGACCACAGCACCGATCAAAGCCAGTGCTGCAACACCAGCAAAGATCCACTTACCCAAAGACCCTTGCCAGGCAGACTTTTTAGCGTCTGTTGGCACGTCTGTGTTGGAAGTGGAAGATGGGTTGTCTGCAGGTTCTGGCGTCATGCCAAGGATTCTAATGAGGCCAACACATCCGACAGCACGGGTCGCGTTTGCACAACATGTTCAAACCCGACATCACGTGCGGTTTGCGCAATACGTTCATGCGTAGCGACACAACGCGCTTGCTGCCAGTGCACGGCGGGTAGTTGCGCTTGCAAATGCAAAACAGCTTGCGAACTGCTGAAGCACCAAACGCTGTTATCAGACGCGGCTTTTTTAGCTATTTCTAGTTGTTGGGCGCTCCATTGGGGTAGACGCCGCGAATAGGCCACTACGAATTCGACGCTGGCGCCAGCGTGGATGATTTGTTGTGCCAACCAATCGCGACCTACGCCTTGGGGGTTGACGGATTGGTTATTGCTTGAGTTTGAGCTCGAGCTTGGGTTTGGACTTGTGTTTAGAGTTGGGTTTGAGTTTGTAGTTAATGGTGGATTGCTATCAAACGCATCTTCACTCCCGCGCACGATCAATACAGGGGCGTTCTTCTTGAGCGATGGCGAAACAACTTGCCACAAAGCTTCGGAATCAAACTGCGCAGCGTCTGCACTAGGCGCATCGATGCGATCTGTCGCAACGCCAGCTTCAATCAAGGCCTGTCGGGTCCCAGGTCCGGTTGCCCAACATCTAGGGCCTAACGATTGCCCCCATACATCTATCGAGTCTTGTGATGATTGCTTGGTTTCAAGTGGAACTGTGTGCGACCGTTGCGCAAAAAACATACGCACCGCTTGGGCGCTGACAAACATCACTGCTTGCCAACTATGCCATTGTTGCCACGCAAGATCTACCGCTTGTGTATCTGGTGCAGGCCCGATCTCGATCAATGGCAGATAGAGCGCCTCGTGGCCAGCCTTTTGGATAGCGTCTAGCCATGCTTGCGCATCGGTTTCGGGGCGGGTCACGATCACGCGCATAGCAAATAAGCGACTGGGGTGAATAAGAAGGTGCAAATGGTAGCAGTCGCACCCCATAAAATCAGGGAATGTCACAAAACCAACTCGACAAAAAATCCCAAGCGTGGTCGGCGCTGTTTTCTGAACCTATGAGCGAACTGGTTCAGCGCTACACGGCCAGCGTTTTCTTTGACAAACGTTTGTGGCAAGCCGACATCACTGCCAGCTTGGCGCACGCCGAGATGTTGTGCCACCAAGGCATTATTTCCAAAGAAGACAACAGCGCGATCGCCAAAGGCATGGCGCAAATTTGGACTGCGATTGAAAACGGCAGTTTCGAATGGAAGTTGGCGCTAGAAGATGTTCACCTCAATATCGAAGCCCGCTTGACCCAGTTGGTGGGCGACGCTGGCAAACGTTTGCACACTGGCCGCAGCCGTAATGACCAAGTTGCCACCGATGTGCGTTTGTGGTTGCGTGGCGAAATAGATTTGATCATCGGTTTGTTGTCTGAATTGCAAAGTGCTTTGTTGTCCGTCGCTGAGCAACATACCGCCACCGTGATGCCCGGTTTTACCCACTTGCAAGTGGCGCAACCTGTAAGCTTTGCGCACCACCTCCTCGCTTACGTTGAAATGTTTGCCCGCGATGCCGAACGCATGGTCGATGTGCGCCGCCGCACCAACCGCTTGCCACTGGGCTCTGCGGCCTTAGCAGGTACAGGCTATCCCTTAGACCGTGCGCGGGTGGCCAAAGCCATTGGCATGGTGGACGCACATGGCGAGCCACAACTTTGCCAAAACAGTTTGGACGGTGTGAGCGACCGCGACTTCGCGATGGAATTCACCGCCGCCTCCAGCATTTGCATGGTGCATATCAGCCGCTTGAGCGAAGAATTGATTTTGTGGATGAGCCAAAACTTCGGCTTTATCAAATTGGCGGATCGCTTCACCACCGGCAGTTCCATCATGCCGCAAAAGAAAAATCCTGACGTGCCTGAACTCGCGCGTGGCAAAACAGGTCGCGTGGTCGGTCACTTGGTGGGCTTGTTGACTTTGATGAAGGGCCAACCCCTGGCCTACAACAAAGACAACCAAGAAGACAAAGAGCCTTTGTTTGACACGGTCGATACGCTCAAAGACACCTTACGAATTTTTAGCGACATGATTGGCGGTCAAACGAACGCTCAAACTGGCAAGAAAGAAGGCGGGTTGACTGTCAATGCAGAGGCGATGGAATTGGCAGCCAAAAAAGGTTACGCCACTGCGACCGACTTAGCAGACTATTTGGTGAAAAAAGGTTTACCTTTCCGTGATGCCCATGAGGTTGTGGCGCATGCTGTCAAAACAGCACAAACCCAAGGCAAAGACTTGTCGGAACTCCCACTGGCCACTTTACAAACCTTCCACGCCGCGATTGAACAAGATGTGTTTGATTGCTTGAGTTTGGTCGGCTCACTCAACGCGCGCAATACGCTGGGTGGAACAGCACCAGCGCAAGTGAAAGCGCAAATCGCCAGACACCTCGCGCGATTGGCGTAAGCGCAAAGTGCCAAGCGACATCCTCACGTTAACTTTAAATCCTGCTTTGGATGTGCTGACATCCATCGACAAAGTAGAGAGCACGCACAAAATGCGGTGTGATCACGCCATAGAGCACCCTGGCGGTGGCGGTGTAAATATCGCGCGTGTGTTGCATCGCCTAGGCGCCTCATGTGTAGCTGCCTACATGGCAGGTGGCGTCACCGGTGAACGTCACCACCAATGGATGCTCCATGAAAAAGTGCGCTGCCATCTCTTGCCGATTGCCAATGAAACACGCGAGAGTTTTTCTGTGCATGAGAACAGTAGCGGACAAGACTTTCGTTTTGTTTTGCCTGGCCCAGAAGTTTCTGAAGCTGAAGTTCAAGCTTGCTTTGCGTATGTAGCCCAGCATTTACCTAAACAGTTTTTAGTCATCAGCGGTGGCATTGCGCCAGGTGTTCCGATTGATTTTTATGCGCGCTTAACACGATTGGCTAATCAACACGGTGTGCCTGTGGTGATAGACGCCAACGGCCCTGCCCTGCATGCTGCACTGCAAGAAGGTGTGTTTTTATTCAAACCCAGCTTGCGTGAATTGGGTCAACTCGTAGGCCACGATTTACCAAATGAAGCCAGCTGGATGTCTGCATGCCGCGCATTGATCGACCAGAAGAAAGCCCAAGTGATCGCCCTCTCTCTGGGCGAGCAAGGCGCCATGGTGGTCAGCAAAGACCAATGCTGGCGAGCAGATGCGCTCAAAGTAGATGTGCAAACCACCATCGGTGCAGGCGACAGTTTTGTAGGCGGCATGGTGTGGGCTTTATACAAAGGCCATGACCTGTTGCATGCGTTTCAATACGGCATGGCTGCTAGCGCAGCCGCTTTGCTAGAAAAAGGCACGCCACTGTGCCAAGCATCTGATGTACACCGTTTACTGCCCAGCGTGGTGGCACACGCTTTGTAATAATTCGACACATACCAAGGAGACCCTTTCATGCCCGTGATTACCAATATTGAAGACTTACGCGTTCTCGCACAAAAACGTGTGCCTCGCATGTTTTATGACTACGCGGACTCGGGCAGTTGGACGGAGAGCACCTACAAAGCGAATGAAAGCGATTTTCAAAAAATCAAATTGCGCCAGCGTGTGGCGGTCAACATGGAAGGACGCAGCACTGCCACTGAGATGATTGGCCAACCAGCTGCCATGCCTGTTGCTATCGCGCCTACGGGCATGACTGGTATGCAGCACCCCGATGGTGAAATTTTGGCGGCACGCGCCGCTAAAAAAATGGGCATTCCTTTTACGCTATCCACGATGAGCATTTGCTCTATCGAAGACGTTGCCCAACACGCGGGCGAAGGCTTTTGGTTTCAGCTGTACATGATGAAAGACCGTGCCTTCATCGAGCGTTTGATCGACAGAGCCAAAGCTGCTAACTGCAAAGCTTTGGTCTTGACGCTGGATTTACAAATTTTGGGGCAACGCCACAAAGATTTGAAGAATGGTTTGTCTGCCCCCCCCAAACTCACGATTCCCAACATCATCAACATTGCTACTAAGCCCCGTTGGGCATTCGGTATGCTGAGCACATCGCGTCGCCAATTCGGCAACATCGTGGGGCATGTGAGTGGTGTTGAGAATATGAGTTCACTCTCTGCATGGACTGCACAACAGTTTGATCCAGCATTGAATTGGGACGATGTGGAATGGGTCAAACAACGCTGGGGTGGCAAGCTCATACTCAAAGGTATTCAAGATGTGGAAGATGCGCGTTTAGCAGTGCGCTCAGGTGCCGATGCCTTGATCGTTTCTAACCATGGTGGTCGCCAGCTCGATGGTGCGCAAAGCAGTATTGAAGCCCTACCTTCCATCGTGCAAGCTGTGGGCTCGCAAATTGAAGTGCACATGGACGGCGGCATTCGCAGCGGTCAAGATGTGCTCAAAGCCGTCGCTTTAGGCGCTAAAGGCACCTATATCGGGCGTTCCATGCTATACGGCTTAGGGGCGATGGGTGAAGCTGGCGTCACCAAGGCTTTGGAAATCATCCACAACGAACTGAGCTTGAGCATGGCATTTTGTGGTCACACGCAAATCGGCCAAGTCGATTCCAGTATTTTGTTGCCTGGAACTTTTCCTACTGCTTAAACCCTAAACCCAAGCATTGATACGGCGTATCGCGCACCTCGACATGGATGCATTTTTTGCATCGGTCGAGTTGTTGCGTTATCCACAGTTAACAGGGTTGCCCGTTGTCATTGGCGGTGCACGGCGCAAAGAAGACGACTTGTTGCAGCAATTGCAAACTGCGTTTCCTGAGGATGCTTGGAACGCAGAAAATTTCCAAGAACGTTTAGGCGAAATCCCGCTCAGTTTTTTTCCGCGCATTGCCGGTTATGTCGGTCGCGGCGTAATCACCACCGCCACCTATGCTGCTCGGCAATTTGGTGTGGGTTCCGCCATGGGCTTGATGAAAGCGGCCAAACTTTGCCCGCAAGCTATTTTGTTGCCCGTTGACTTTGACCGATACAGACACTATTCGCAACGTTTCAAATCGACGATTGCTGAAATCGCCCCTGTGATAGAAAACCGTGGCATCGACGAAGTGTTCATCGATTTCACTGATGTGCCAGGCGGTCAGCGTGAAGGCGGTCGTGTGTTGGCGCGTTTGATTCAAAAAGCCATATTCGAAGAGACAGGTTTAACCTGCTCAATTGGGGTAGCGCCCAACAAACTTTTGGCAAAGATGGCCAGCGAATTCAAGAAGCCCAATGGCATTAGCGTTGTGTATGAAGACGATTTAGAAACGCTCATTTGGCCATTACCTTGTCGCAAAGTAAACGGCATCGGTCCCAAAGCAGAAGCCAAATTAGCAACGCATGGCATTCATACGATTGGCGAATTGGCACAAAAAGAAAATTATTGGTTGATAGAAAATTTCGGCAAAGCCTATGGTGCTTGGCTTCATGACGCAGCACACGGCAAAGACGACAAGCCCGTGGTGACCCACAGCGAACCGGTGAGCATTAGCAGAGAAACCACCTTTGCCAGAGACTTACACGCCACACAAGATCGCGCGGAACTCAGCGGTGTTTTCACGCGCCTGTGTGAACAAGTGGCTGCCGACTTGCAACGCAAAGGCTATGTGGGTAAAACGATTGGCGTCAAACTGCGTTATGAAAATTTTCAAAGCGTGACGCGTGACCACACGCTGGAAATCGCCACAGACCAAGCCAGTGCCATTCGTCACACAGCAGGTCTTTGTTTAAAGCGCGTCGACTTGAGCAGACGATTTCGATTACTGGGTGTGCGGGTTGGTTCTTTGTCCAAAGCGGGGGCACAAGGCGCCGAACCACCAAATGCTCTTGTCACTGACAGTGCGCAAGACCAAGCGGATTTATTTTTCTAAATTATTTTTATTACTGCCGTGCAGTTCTAGTATGCATCGGTGCTGGCATGGGGTGGCTGGTGCGCCACGGATTGATATCTACGCCACCGCGACGCGTATAGCGTGCGTAGACTTCTAATTTAGACGGCTTACAGCGTCGCCAAATATCCATAAAGATACGTTCAACGCATTGCTCGTGGAACTCGTTGTGGTTTCTAAAACTCACGATGTATTGCAACAAGCCTGCTTGGTCGATTTGCGGACCTTTGTAACTGATACGCACACTGCCCCAGTCGGGCTGGCCTGTGACCAAGCAATTGCTTTTGAGCAATTGGCTGGTGAGCGTTTCTGTCACGGGTGCTTCGTTGAATTGCGCTGTCAGTAGCTCTGGTGCAGGCTGGTAATGCGTGCATTCCAAATCCAAGCGATCTAGGTTGAGGCCATCGAGTTCATGCACGGGTTCTTTGTCAAAGTCAGGCGGCAAGACCAATTTCACGCCAACGCTAGACATGACGTTTCCACCTTGCCAAATAGCAGCGCTCAGGTCTTCGCGGAGTCGTGCTTGCACTTCAGCCGCCTCAGCAAACACCGTGTTGTTGAAACTATTGAGATAGAGCTTGACCGATTTGCTTTCAACGATGTGCGTCGATTCAGCAGGCACAGTGATGCGAGCGATAGCCACCTGCGGTTTGCCACGCGCATTGAGCCAACTCAGTTCATACGCCGTCCACAAATCCGCACCAAAAAACGGCAATGTTGCGGAAAGACCGATTTCGTCACGCTTAAGCCTTCGCGCAATAGGAAACAACAAGGCGGCGTCATATTGGTCAGCGTAAGCAGACGATTTACCTAATTGCGATTGTTCAGGCGTATTCATGCGTTGGGAGCCACTTTGCGACGGAACACTTTTCGGTCGGTATCGGAGGCTTTTGTGTCGAAGGCATAGCCTTCTAAGTCAAACCCTTCTAGACCTTTGACCGTAGTGATACGATTTTCAATGGCATAGCGCGCCATCAGCCCACGCGCACGTTTTGCGAAGAAGCTGATGATTTTGTATTTGCCGCCTTTGTAATCTTCGAAGACACATTCAACCACTCGGGCCTTCAATGTTTTACGGTCCACTGCTTTGAAATATTCTTGTGACGCCAGATTAACGATAGTCGCTTCTTTGCTACCGGACAAGCGCGCATTGAGGTGCTCTGCAATTTGTGGCCCCCAGAACTGGTAAAGCGATGTGCCCTTAGGCGTTTGCAAAGCTGTACCCATTTCGAGTCGATAAGGCTGCATCCAATCGAGTGGCCGCAATACCCCATACAAACCACTCAAAATAGCCACATGGTCTTGCGCCCACGCGAGGTCTTTGGCTTTCAAACTTTTAGCGTCTAGGCCTTCATACACATCGCCGTTGAAAGCCAATACTGCTTGCTTTGAATTCTTTTCTGTGAATTTGGGTTTCCATGCCTGGTAACGCGCCACATTCAATTGGGCCAAGGCGTCAGTCAAACCCATCAAAGAAGCAATGGCTTGGGGTGATTGTGTTTTTAACACTTTGATGAGTTCAGTCGACTGTTTGACAAACAGAGGTTCTGAATGCGGAACACCATCAGCAGGCGTTTCAAAGTCTAAAGATTTGGCAGGTGAAAGCAGAAATAACATGGTTCAAAAGAAAAGGCTTCACAGGGAAGCCTTCATTATGCGGTCACTCTAAAAAGCGACCTAAGTAGATAAATTAGGCAATGTCGCCAGCCAAACTGGCGAGCGTATCTGCCGATACTTCTAAGTGCGCCGGATAGTTGGTGTGGTCACAACCAATTTTCACGGCAGCACCCGCCTTGATGGCAGCGCAAGTAGGCGCATCAAACTCAAAGCGTACAAAGTGCACGGCAGAGGTTTTTTCGTCGTTTTCGCGGTCTAGGTCTTCGTCTGCAATGGCATAGACGCGGGCATGGCCTTCCACTTCGACAAACATGCGGTCTTCGATACCAATCAATCTTGCCAACTCACGTTTGCGTTCATTGATGTCGGTGTATTCCAACATCATGGTCGCCTTCCAGTTGGTACCCGATGGGACAAGAGGCGCGTAAGCTTCAATCTCTTGCAAGATACCCTCTTCTTCGAAGACTTTTTCGATGCGCAGCATCTCTTGTATTTGATAACGAATCGTGGTTTCGCTCTCGAACTGCAAGTTGACATGCTCACCCAATTGCACGCTACGCAATTTGCGGTGGGCGATGACCTCAGGCTTGTGTACTTTGCGCCATTTGGTGTAGGCCTCGAGCGTCATCAAACTCTCAGGCGTGATGTGTCCAGTTAATTGCATAAAAATTCCTTCGATTTAAGACAAGCCATAGGCTTTGCGCACCAAGGTAAGCGGATGGTTAAGTTCAGGCGCACCCAAACCATTGACTTCAAAACCTTGCGCAATATGGTGACCGCCTAATGGACAGTCGGAACTGATGAAGTCTGGCTTGCTACCGTCTTTCATGGTGGCCATGGCTTTGAACACGGGTTTGCCAAGCTTCATCGCCACTTCGTGCGACCCTTTTTTCACGCCATATGTGCCAGCATGTCCTGAACAACGCTCAATCGTATTGATTTCAGTGCCAGGAATCATTTTGAGCATTTCTTCGGTCTTTTTGCCGATGTTTTGCACGCGTCCGTGGCAAGGAATCTGGTAGCTCACATTACCGAGTGCCTGCGGAAATTCTGTTTTCAACAAGCCATCGCGCTTGCGTGCCATGAAGTATTCAAACGGATCCCACATATGGTCTTTCACCAGTTGTGTATCGGCGCAATCGGGAAACATGAGTGGCAACTCTTGTTTGAACATCAATGCACAACTTGGCACGGCCGCCATGATGGCGTAGCCCTCCTGAGCGTATTTGGCTAACACGGGAATGTTGGCTTCTTTGGACGCATGGACAGAATCTAAATCGCCTAATTCCAGCTTGGGCATGCCACAGCATTTTTCTTTCTCCACCAACACAAACGGTATGTCGTTGTGGTCCAAGATTTTTAACAAGTCGTGGCCAATACCTGGCTCGTTGTAGTTGATGTAGCACGTGGAATAAATCGCCACCTTGCCGGGTGTTTTTTCGCCATCCACAACTTGGGTGGCGGTGGCAGTTTCTGCAGAGGAGCGGAATTTACGTGTTGCCAATGCTGGCAGCCAAGCATTTTCGTCAACGCCCAACACTGACTCCATCACACTACGTGCAGCTTTTGTTTTATTGACAGCATTGACCGCTTGCACCACAACAGGAATACCAGCAAATGCGCCATGCGTATCAGTAGACGCTAAGAACTGCTCAGCCGCACCTACTTCGCCTTTCTTGAATTTGATCGCCTTCGCGCGCAACATCGTGTGCGGAAAATCGAGATTCCACTCATGCGGAGGCGTGTATGGGCACTTGGTCATGTAACAGAGGTCGCACATAAAACATTGATCGACCACTTTCCAGTAGTCTTGCTTGGCGACGCCATCGACTTCCATCGTGGTGCTTTCGTCTACCAAGTCAAACAGCGTGGGGAAGGAGCCGCACAAACTCACGCAACGACGGCAACCGTGGCAAATGTCAAAAATACGTTCGAGTTCGTCGAAACATTTTTCTTCGTTGTAGAAGTCTGGGTTTTGCCAATCCAGCGGGTGGCGTGTAGGGGCTTCTAAATTGCCTTCTTTAGCCATTGCGGTGCTCCAAATATAAAAAGTAAACAAGTTTTAGTAACAGAAACGGCTTGTAAAACAAGCCGCTTGAATTACTGCTGCACCCAAAAGGGTGCAGCGATCGAGTCTATTAATCTACCAACTCAGCCAAAGCTTTGGCGTAGCGGTTAGCGTGTGAACGCTCGGCCTTGGCCAAGGTTTCAAACCAATCTGCAATTTCGTCAAAGCCTTCTTCGCGTGCAGTCTTGGCCATACCTGGGTACATGTCGGTGTACTCGTGGGTTTCACCAGCAACAGCAGATGCTAAGTTGTCACGGGTGGAACCAATCGGCATACCAGTCGCTGGATCACCAGATTGCTCTAGAAACTCCAAGTGACCGTGTGCGTGGCCTGTTTCACCTTCAGCGGTAGAACGAAACAGAGCGGCCACATCGTTTTGGCCTTCAACGTCTGCTTTGTTCGCGAAATACAAATAACGACGGTTAGCTTGTGATTCACCTGCGAAGGCATCTTTCAAGCATTGTTCCGTGCGCGAGCCTTTGAGTGCTGCCATGGGAATATCTCCAATTGGTTAAAGAAATGCTTTGGCTTGTACGCCAAAGACACGCAAGGGTAACGGCAAACGATGACTAGGTCTAATAAGATCGATCAATACCTATCATTGACAAAGGCTATGCATACTGGTTTTCCCTTTAGTCACTAGCTAAAATGCCGTATGACTACGACATCTCCCGCACAACCTGGGCTAGAAAGCCTCTCCAAATCATTCGAACCCGCTGCACTGGAGGCCCATTGGGGCCCCGAATGGGAAAAACGTGGCTACGGCATAGCCGGTTTTCGTGGCACACAACAAGCAAAAGCAGACGCACCGAGCTTTGCGATTCAGTTGCCACCGCCCAATGTCACGGGCACTTTACACATGGGGCATGCGTTTAACCAAACCATCATGGACAGTTTGACGCGCTACCACCGCATGTCAGGCTTCAACACCGCATGGATACCCGGCACTGACCACGCAGGTATCGCCACACAAATTGTGGTGGAGCGCCAACTCCAAGCGCAAAACATCAGCCGCCACGACATGGGACCAACTCCCGCTGAAGCGCGTAAAAATTTTGTGGCCAAAGTATGGGAGTGGAAAGAGCAATCTGGCAACACCATCACCCAACAAATGCGCCGCATGGGCGATAGCGTCGATTGGTCGCGTGAATACTTCACGATGGATCCGAAACTCTCTGAAGTTGTCACCCACACATTTGTCAAGCTTTACCAACAAGGTCTCATCTATCGTGGCAAACGCTTAGTCAACTGGGACCCCGTATTGCAAAGCGCGGTCTCTGATTTAGAAGTAGAAAGCGAGGAAGAAGAAGGCCACTTGTGGCATATCTGCTACCCCTTCGCAGATGGACCACAAACAGTGGATGGCGTCAGCGCACAAGGCCTCGTAGTAGCAACGACAAGACCGGAAACCATGCTCGGCGACGTTGCCGTCATGGTGCATCCAGAAGACGCACGCTACCAACATCTGATTGGTAAGCAAGTGCAACTACCACTGTGCAATAAGACCATTCCCATCATTGCAGACGACTACGTTGACAAAGCTTTCGGAACTGGCGTGGTGAAAGTCACACCCGCGCACGACGCCAACGACTACGCAGTAGGCCAACGTCACCAGCTCCCCATCATCGGCATCTTGAACCTAGATGCCACCGTCAACACACATGCCCCCCAACCTTACCAAGGGTTAGATAGGTTCGCCGCACGCAAACAAGTCGTCAAAGACCTAGAAGCATTAGGCCTCTTGGTAGAGATCAAAAAACACAAACTCATGGTTCCGCGTTGCGCGCGCACTGGACAAATTGTGGAACCCATGCTCACCGACCAATGGTTCGTGGCCATGAACAAAATCAGCGAACAAGACCCGACTGGCAAAAGCATCGCGCAAAAAGCCATTGACGCAGTACAAACAGGACAAGTCACCTTCATTCCAGAAAATTGGATCAACACCTACAACCAATGGATGAACAACATCCAAGACTGGTGCATCTCACGCCAGTTGTGGTGGGGCCATCAAATCCCTGCGTGGTATGACGAAGAAGGTAATGTTTACGTCGCAAGCAATGAAGCTGAAGCGCAAGCACAAGCCCCCAGCAAAAAATTAAAACGCGACGAAGACGTACTAGACACCTGGTATTCATCTGCCCTAGTGCCCTTCAGCACAATGGGTTGGCCAAATAAGACCCAAGACTACGACTTGTATTTACCAAGCAGCGTTTTGGTAACAGGCTACGACATCATCTTCTTCTGGGTAGCCAGAATGATCATGATGACCACCCACTTCACAGGAAGAGTGCCATTCAAACACGTCTACATCCACGGTCTAGTGCGTGACGCACAAGGCAAGAAGATGAGTAAGTCAGAAGGCAATGTGCTCGATCCCGTAGATTTGATAGACGGCATCGCACTCGAACCTTTATTGGAAAAAAGATCGCAAGGCTTGCGTAAACCCGAGACTGCACCCCAAGTCAAAAAGAACACGCAAAAAGAATTCCCCGACGGCATTCCGGCCTACGGTGCAGATGCCCTGCGCTTCACATTTGCAGCCCTAGCCTCTTTAGGCAGAAGCATCAACTTCGACAGCAAACGCTGCGAAGGCTATCGCAACTTCTGCAACAAACTGTGGAACGCTACACGCTTTGTGCTGATGAATTGCGAAGGGCAAGATTGTGGATTGAAAGAACACACCAAAGCAGAATGCCAACCCGGTGGCCCAGCACACGGCTATATGTCGTTCAGCCAAGCAGACCGTTGGATTGCGTCGTTGTTGCAACAAACCGAAGACCAAGTCGCCAAAGGTTTTGCTGACTATCGTCTGGACAACGTCGCCACAGCAATTTACGAGTTTGTATGGAACGAGTATTGCGATTGGTATCTAGAAATTGCCAAAGTACAAATTCAAACTGGTACTGAGGCGCAACAACGTGCGACGCGACGCACTTTGATTCGCACACTAGAAGCCATCTTGCGTTTGGCGCACCCCATCATTCCATTCATCACTGAAGAGCTATGGCAAAAAGTAGCGCCCGTCGCTGGTATGGGCGGTGAGTCGGTAAGCATTGCACGCTACCCTGAAGCGCAACTCAACAAAATTGATCCACAAGCCATTGACAACGTGAACCAGCTCAAAGCACTGGTGGATGCGTGCCGTAATTTACGGGGTGAGATGGGCGTCTCGCCTGCAACACGCATGCCTCTGTTTGCGCTAGGAAACGAAGAATTTATGCGTGCCAATGCAGCAGTGTTGCAATCACTCGCCAAACTGAGCGAAGTCAAAGTGTTTGACGACGAAGCCGCATGGCAAAAGGCAGCCCAGTCTGCACCTGTTGCAGTGGTCGGTGAAACACGCTTGTGCTTGTTTATGGAAGTCGATATCGAAGCAGAAAAAGCCCGACTTCAAAAAGAAGCTGCACGTCTAGACAACGAAATCACGCGTGCCGGCGTAAAGCTGAGCAATGAAGCCTTTGTAGCGAAAGCCCCATCGCAAGTGATTGCGCAAGAGCGCCAAAGGGTTGAAGAATTCACGGCCATGTTGGCCAAGGTACGTGCACAGTTGGCGCATCTCGAAAAGTAAAAGCCCCGTAATTAGGGCTTGACTGGCATAACTTGCTTGAGCGCCTACATGAGCTAGGGCGTTTTAAGATTTAGCGTCGCTTGAGCACATGCACAAAGTCATTACCGATAGTTTCTTGCGATAACAACTCGTTGCCAGTTTGTTTGGCAAAAGCAGCAAAGTCGCGCATAGAGCCTGGGTCGGTGGATGTCACTTGCAGTGATTGACCACTTTGCAAAGTCGCCAAAGCTTTTTTTGCCTTCAATATGGGTAGAGGGCAATTGAGGCCACGGGTGTCGAGTTCGAGATCGATATGCATGGTTTTTATTCTATATTTTGTGCAGCACGTTCTTCCCAACTCATGAAACGTGGCTCGATTCCTTGTGTACGCAACCAATCTCCTACGGCATAGCCGGTACCTGCTGGCCAGCAAATGATGTCTTCGGGTTTATAGAGTTTGTATTCCGCCAATTCAGGTGACAACTTGATTTCGCCATCTGCTATAGCGTGGTACGCAATGATCACTTGGTTCATGCGTTGAAAGTCATACACCCCCACCAACTGCAAAGCACTGACTTGTAAATTCGTCTCTTCTGCAATTTCTCGGGTGACGCCTTCTTGGGGGGACTCGCCCGCCTCCATAAATCCTGTGATCAACGCAAAACGTCTTCCCGTCCAAGCGGCGTTTCGCGCTAACAAAATTTTTCCTTGGTACTGCACGATACCGGCAAGCACAGGCGTAGGGTTGTTCCAATGCGTCCAATCGCAAGCCACGCAACGCAAACGCTCGACCCAACCGCCGTCTTCTTGTTTAGGAATTAATTCCAGCGGTGTTGCACAACTGGGGCAAAAACGAAAAGCACTCATGATGGAAACACTCCTGTAGACAGATAACGATCGCCGCGGTCACACACAATGAACACAATCGTTGCGTTTTCCACTTGCTGAGCAATTTGCAGGGCTACCCAGCAAGCACCTGCAGCTGAAATGCCGGCAAAAATTCCTTCTTCACGCGCCAAGCGACGGCACATCTCTTCTGCATCTTGCTGGCTAACAAACACTAACTCGTCGACATTCGTGGAATCGTAAATTTTGGGCAAATAGGCTTCTTGCCATTTGCGAATGCCAGGAATGCGTGAGCCTTCTTGTGGTTGCGCACCGATGATGCGGATGCCTGTGTTCACAGATTTCAAGTAGCGCGACACACCTGTGATGGTGCCAGTAGTGCCCATAGCGCTTACAAAGTGGGTGACGCGCCCTTGCGTGTCTTTCCAAATTTCAGGGCCTGTGGTTTCGAAGTGGATACGCGGGTTGTCGTCGTTACCGAATTGGTCGAGCACACGCCCTTTTCCTTCTTTCTGCATGGTTTCCGCTAGATCACGCGCGTACTCCATGCCGCCGCTTTTGGGCGTCAAGATGAGTTCTGCGCCGAAGGCCTTCATGGTTTGGGCGCGCTCGATAGAGAGATCTTCCGGCATGATCAAAACCATGCGATAACCTTTGATGGCGGCAGCCATCGCCAAGGCAATGCCTGTATTACCAGAGGTTGCCTCAATCAATGTGTCGCCAGGCTTGATTTCTCCGCGCTCTTGCGCCCGCTGAATCATCGACAACGCAGGGCGGTCTTTGACGGAGCCAGCAGGATTGTTACCTTCTAATTTTCCCAAAATAACATTGCCGCGTGCTGCATTTTCTATAGCGCCAATACGTTGCAATGCGGCTAATGGCGTTTTACCGATCGCGTCTTCGATGGTGGGATAAGTGGGGACGATATTCTTAGGTTGCATAAGGATTAAAAATTCAAAGGGATCGAGCCAATCAACTTGACAACCCATCGGTCACCAACAGCATGAATGCCCTTGCCAAGACCCACACTATACGTAGAAGTTTTGGAATGTGTGTCAAGCACAAGATAGGCCGCATCGGGACGTTCAGAATAGGCCGTAGGGTGCTTAATAGGGCCAGTTTCACTGTAGTACTCGACACCTAGGCTGTATTCGCCACCCGCCAACTGCTTCGAAACTTTTCCTGCAGGAGCGAATATGGTTTTTCTATCACCACTCAAATAAACGTCAAAAGATGGGTTAATCGTGATGCGCCACTTGTCAAAATGAAAACCCAGAATAGGCGTAAGTTCAAAAAAAACGGCGTGCGCCTCGTTGAGTCCATACACAGAATTGATTTCATTTTTCATGCCGTAATGAAACCAACCGTTTTCATCATGCTCTGGAATATAAATATGGGCAAGCTTGCCACCGTTTATTTGCGTTTTGTTGTCGAATGCACTGGTAAACAGGTTGACTGAGAGCTCGCTGGTAGGCGAAATTCCTTTGGCTAACTCAAACCGAGATTGAACAATCGAAGATCCAATGGTGCTACCCAAAGGTGGCTTGTAGAGCTTGATTTCTGCCTCAAACGAATATTCTTGGTGTGGGGCTATCAGCTCGTCATGAATTTTTACTTCAAACGGTGCAGCGAATACGCGTAACGCGCACAAAGTAAAAAGGAAAATAACAAAAGTACGAATAATTTGCATTTCTTCGCCATCTGCTTACAAGTCAGATGCAGCCGGGACAATTTACGTAATTAGTCTTTTTTCTTTTTGTTCACAATGTCGGGGGTAATCGCGTCAACCGTATTGACGACAGTTTTGGCACCATATACAACAGCACTGCCAGCGGCATCTGCTACTGCGACAGCTGTACTGCACGACGCTAATAAGAAGCTGATCAGGGTAGCTATGAATAAACGCATGCGGTATTTCCTTGAAGAATTAGTGATAGCGAATACAAAATGTAACAGTTAATCAAAAATTAAGCGTTTATTCGGCTGCCTTGTCTTGCCAATGC
>Ga0228703_1000173_pt1 | contig 52656 bp, 53 predicted proteins | sample McNCre217_Aug_MG_3_FD_178020 | JGI IMG/M metagenome (GOLD analysis project Ga0228703, IMG submission 178020) | Freshwater microbial communities from McNutts Creek, Athens, Georgia, United States - 29-17_Aug_MG | ecosystem: Environmental > Aquatic > Freshwater > Creek | place: USA: Georgia...
CCGAAACCGTACGCTTCTTTGTGGTGCGCAGCCATTACCGCAGCCAGCTCAATTACAGCGATGTGCATTTGAACGATGCCCGTGGCGCCTTGAAACGTCTCTACACCGCGCTGGGCACCGTGACGCCTGATGATGTGACCATCGATTGGACCGAACCCCACGCCGCACGCTTCAAAGCCGCGATGGACGAAGACTTTGGTACCCCCGAAGCCGTGGCTGTGTTGTTTGAATTGGCCAGCGAAGTCAACCGTACCCACTCGGCGCACACGGCTGGCTTGCTCAAAGCCTTGGGTGGTGTGTTGGGTTTGTTGCAAGACGATCCCCAAGCCTTTGCTCAAGCGGGCGCCGGTGTGGATGAAGGCGCCATTCAGGCCCAGATCGCCGCCCGTGCAGCCGCCAAAGCTGCCAAGAACTTTGCCGAGGCCGATCGCATTCGCCAAGAATTGGCGGGGCAGGGCATTGTGTTGAAAGACTCCCCCACAGGCACCACCTGGGAGCGTGGCTAAGCCATGGTCAGCAAAGAAAAAATCACCATTGCCACGCCCGAGTACTGGGCGGAGGCATGCAAGCACCTGGTCAAAAAAGACCGGGTGATGAAGCGCCTGATTCCGCAATTTGGTGACGCCTCGCTGCAGTCGCGTGGCGATGCTTTTGTCACCCTAGCGCGCAGCATTGTGGGTCAGCAAATCTCGGTCAAAGCGGCTCAAACGGTGTGGGACCGCTTTGCGCTGTTGCCGCGCAAGATCACACCCACCAATGTCTTAAAGCTCAAGGTGGACGACATGCGTGCCGCCGGTTTGTCGGCCCGCAAAGTGGAGTACCTGGTTGACTTGGCACTGCACTTTGACAGCGGTGCTTTGCACGTGAAAAAGTGGTCCGAAATGGACGACGAAGCCATCATCGACGAGTTGGTGGCGATTCGAGGCATCGGTCGTTGGACGGCCGAGATGTTTTTGATCTTTCACCTCATGCGGCCCAATGTGTTGCCGCTGGACGATGTGGGCTTGATCAATGGCATCAGCCAGAACTATTTTTCAGGTGAGTCCGTCAGCCGCAGTGAGGCCCGTGAGGTCGCGGCGGCATGGGCCCCCTACTGCAGCGTCGCCACTTGGTATATTTGGCGCTCGCTAGATCCGCTGCCAGTTGAATACTGAGCCGCTAAGGAGTAATGAATTTGGCTAAGAAAACTTTCCTCGACTTTGAACAACCGATTGCCGAACTCGAAGGCAAGATCGATGAGCTGCGCTATGTGCAAAGCGAATCGGCGGTCGACATCTCGGAGGAGATTGATCAGCTCAGCAAGAAGAGCATGCAGCTGACCAAGGACATTTACAGCAACCTCACACCTTGGCAGATCACCAAGATTGCGCGCCATGCCGAGCGCCCCTATACGCTGGACTACATCAACGACATCTTCACCGACTTTGTGGAGTTGCACGGCGACCGTCACTTTGCCGACGACCTGAGCATCGTGGGCGGCTTGGCCCGCTTCAACGGCAATGCCTGCATGGTGCTGGGCCATCAAAAAGGCCGCGACACCAAAGAGCGCGCCGCCCGCAACTTTGGCATGAGTCGCCCTGAGGGTTACCGCAAGGCTTTGCGTTTGATGAAGACCGCCGAGAAGTTCAAGCTGCCCGTGTTCACCTTTGTGGACACACCTGGCGCCTACCCTGGCATTGATGCCGAAGAGCGCAGCCAGTCTGAGGCGATTGGGCGCAATATTTTTGAAATGGCCCAGCTCGAAGTGCCCATCATCACCACCATCATTGGTGAGGGTGGTTCGGGCGGCGCCTTGGCCATCAGCGTGGCCGACCAAGTGCTGATGCTGCAGTACTCGGTGTACTCGGTGATCAGCCCTGAAGGCTGTGCCTCGATTCTGTGGAAAACCTCGGACCGTGCCGAAGACGCTGCGGAAGCCCTGGGCATCACAGCGCATCGTTTGAAAGCCTTGGGTTTGATTGACAAAATCGTCAACGAGCCTGTGGGCGGCGCGCACCGCGATCCCAAACAAATGTCAGCCCAACTCAAGCGTGGTTTGAACGACGCGTGGCGCCAAGTGACCGACTTGAAGATCAAAGAATTGCTCGACAAGCGCTACGACCGTCTGCAAAGCTATGGCCGTTTCAGCGACACCAAAGCCGACGCCCGCTGATTTCCCCTCGTTGGACGCGATCCAGCACTTGCCCGCGTTCGCTGTGGCACTCAGCGGCGGGGCCGACTCCACGGCACTGTTGATCGCCTGCGCCACGCGCTGGCCGGGTCGTGTGCACGCGGTCCATGTGCACCACGGTTTGCAAGCTGCGGCGGATGGCTTTGAAGCGCATTGCGTTGCCCTATGTCAACACTTCAAAGTGCCGCTTGTTGTGCAACGCGTCAATGCGGCCCACGCCTCAGGCGAGAGCCCCGAAGACGCAGCGCGCCAAGCACGCTACCGTGCCTTGGCCGATGCCTTGGCGCACCACTGGGACGGTGCGATCCACGATGTGGTGCTGGCTCAGCATGCCGATGACCAGGTGGAAACCTTGTTGCTGGCGCTCTCGCGTGGTGCGGGCTTGCCGGGCTTGGCTTCCATGCCTCTTCAGGCAGAACGCTTGGGCGTGACCTACCACCGCCCTTGGTTGGCCGTGCCAGGGCAGACGTTACGCCATGTTTTGGTGAGCACAGGACAAACGTGGGTCGAAGACCCCAGCAACACAGACACCCGTTACACCCGCAACCGCATTCGTGCCGAACTGTTGCCGGTGTTGGAAAAAGCCTTCCCGTCGTTTCGGCAGACCTTTTCGCGCAGTGCCTCGCATGCCGCACAAGCCCAAACCTTGCTGCAAGAAATGGCCGAGCAAGACCTGCGCATCGTGGGGCATCCACCAGCAATTCATGCCTTGCAGCAGCTCAGCCCTGCGCGACAAACCAATGTGCTGCGCCACTGGCTGGACATCGAACGTATGCAAGCCAGTGCCGCGCAGATGCAGGCCTTGCTGGTGCAAATCAAAGCCTGCACCACGCGTGGTCACCACATCGACATCAAGGTCGGGCGGGGCTTTGTGCGCCGCGATGGGGCGTTGCTGCGTTGCTACAATCCCTAGGTTTTACAGTCGTTTCACCTTCATTTCATCTCAATGTCACTGATCGTTCATAAATACGGCGGCACCTCAATGGGCTCAACTGAGCGCATTCGCAATGTCGCCAAGCGCGTGGCTAAATGGGCCCGTGCAGGCCACCAAATGGTGGTCGTGCCCTCTGCCATGAGCGGCGAGACCAATCGTTTGTTGGGTCTGGCCAAAGAGTTGGCACCCTCCAAAGCCGATTCGGCCTATAACCGCGAACTCGACATGCTGGCCGCCACAGGCGAGCAAGCGTCGTCGGCGTTGCTGGCCATTGCCCTGCAAGCCGAAGGCCAGCCCTCTGTGAGTTATGCCGGCTGGCAAGTGCCGATTCGCACCAACAACGCGTACACCAAAGCCCGCATTGAGTCGATCGATGACGTGCGTGTGCGCGCCGATTTGGACGCGGGCAAAGTGGTCATCATCACCGGCTTCCAAGGCAAAGACGAGCAAGACAACATCACCACCTTGGGGCGTGGCGGCTCAGACACCTCGGCCGTGGCCGTGGCTGCTGCCTTGAAAGCCAAAGAGTGTTTGATTTACACCGACGTGGATGGCGTGTACACCACCGACCCTCGCGTGGTGCCCGAAGCGCGTCGCTTAGAAACACTCTGCTTTGAAGAGATGCTGGAAATGGCCTCTTTGGGCAGCAAAGTGCTGCAAATTCGCTCGGTTGAATTTGCCGGTAAATACAAGGTGCCGCTGCGCGTGTTGTCCAGCTTCACCGCGTGGGATATTGACATCAACGAAGAAGCCAAGTCAGGCACGTTGATTACCTTTGAGGAAGACGAAAAAATGGAACAAGCCATCGTGTCAGGCATCGCTTTTAACCGCGATGAAGCCAAAATTTCTGTGGTCGGCGTGCCCGACAAGCCAGGCATTGCGTACCAAATCTTGGGTGCTGTGGCCGAAGCCAATATTGAAGTGGACATGATCATCCAAAACATCAGCAAGGATGGCAAAACCGATTTCAGCTTTACCGTGCACCGCAACGACTACGCGCGCACGACGGATTTGTTGAAAGACAAAGTGTTGCCAGCTTTGGGCGCCACCGAAGTGCAAGGCGATACCAAGATTTGCAAAGTGTCTATCGTGGGCATTGGCATGCGCAGCCACGTGGGCGTGGCCAGCAAAATGTTCCGTTCATTGAGCGAAGAGGGCATCAACATTCAGATGATCTCAACCTCTGAAATCAAGACGTCGGTTGTGATTGACGAAAAATACATGGAACTCGCCGTGCGCGCGTTGCATAAAGCTTTCGACTTGGACCAACCAAGCGCCTAAGCTGAGGCATAATATGCACCTGCTGGAAACGTGACCGAGTGGCCGAAGGTGCTCCCCTGCTAAGGGAGTATGGGGTGTAGAGCCTCATCGAGGGTTCGAATCCCTCCGTTTCCGCCAGCTAGTTTGAGCCCCTGAGTAATCAGGGGCTTTTTCTTTGGAAACCCCACCCCGTGCGGGCTTGCGGCGAGTGATCACTTTCTCTGAATTCAAAATATCGCCGTTTCAGAGCTGATTAGGGCCCATTTCTCCCCGTATTCTCAGAAGCCATTTCAGGCAGTCCATAGTTTCAGTGGACCTTTTCTGAGTTCGGGCAATGACTAAGGGCGCCGCAGCGCCCTTTATTACGTCTTTTGAGTGGTTGTCTACCTTTCGGTTACTCCAAGTTGCTTTCTTTGCTCTCCCCAGTCTGCTGGCAGCGGTAAATAGCTGATGAGCTTTTTGGCGGTTAGTTGAGGAGGGTGTTCACCCTTCGATATCCGCTCAATGATGTCCGGTGCCAGCATCGCCATCAGCAGGAGCCTAGAAACGTAGTTCACAGTGACTTCCTCCTCCTTAGCAATCATGGCCAAGCTATCTGCATCACCCTCTCTGAGACGTTTGAACCAAATGTGACCTCTGGCAATCAAGGCCAGCAGCTTCAAGTCTGGCTTGCGAACTTGGTCCTCTGGTCCATTGATGATTAAACGCATGGCCATGCCGCATCGTTTGAGTTCGACAGGGACTGAAATCCAAAAAGACTCGCTACTGCTCGCGGTAGGAGTTAGAGCAGATGGCTTGATACCAATTTCGACTTTGTCCTCATGTATCACTACTTTTTTCAATATCTTGTTCAAGGTTTCAATCGAAGAGCTCTGGAGATTCAGAGCATGCTGCATTGCGAATTCCAACATGGCTTTTATGTCCGTACTGCTTAAGTCCCCAACTTGAATTGAACTCAACCTGTCCAAAAGCCTTGCCTCATCAGTTAGAAACGATTTGAGACCTTGAAGCACTGCACCTTCCAACTCTTGTGCCGGAATTCGAAATCCATCCACATCTTCGGCTGAGCCTTGGTGAAGTTCATTACTCACGTAATAGCGGTATCTGCGTTTGCCTTTCTTCGAATGAGTCGGTGTGAGGTGATGGCCATTAGCATCAAAAACGAGTCCAGCTAGCAAGCTTGGATTCATCGCGTTCTTACGGTTACGATTTGACTGCAGATTCGTTGCCAAGCGTTCTTGCACTGCATGCCATATTTCAGGATTAATCAGGGCAGGGTGGTTACCCGGGAAGACTTCATCTTTGTGAACGATCTGTCCGATGTAGACGGGGTTGCTAAGAATTTTGTACAGGTGACCACGACTGAACTCCCGATTGCCCATCGCGCCTTCGCGCTTGGTTGTTCGTGCAGGTGTTTTCCAACCACGTGCATCCAATTCATCTTTAAGCTGTCGCACACAACCGAGATCCAGATACAGCTTAAAGATCTCACGAATTCGAACGGCATCTTCCTCGTGAATACACAAAGCTCTATCTTTAGGGAAGTAACCGATGGGAGCTAAGCCTCCCATCCAGATCCCTCGACGCTTGGATGCAGCAATCTTGTCCCGGATACGTTCAGCAGTAACCTCCCGCTCAAATTGAGCAAACGACAACAACACATTCAAGGTCAGCCGTCCCATAGAGGTTGTTGTGTTGAATTGCTGAGTTACAGATACAAAAGACACGCCGTACTCATCAAACAACTCTACTAGCTTAGAGAAGTCAGCTAATGACCGAGTCAATCGATCTACCTTGTAGACTACGATGACTTTGATGCGTTTAGCTTTGACATCAGCAAGCAGCTGTTGAAGGGCCGGGCGATCTGTATTGCCGCCAGAGAATCCACCATCGTCATAGATGACAGGTGAATTAATCCATCCAAGAGAGCGTTGGCTAACTATGAAGGCTTCACAAGCTTCTCGCTGTGCATCTAATGAATTGAAGTCTTGTTCGAGCCCATCCTCTGAGGATTTGCGCGTGTAGATCGCACATGGGATTGAGCTCACTCTTGTGACAGCTTTGGTCATGGTTTTAATCCAAAGAAGAGAGGCCCTGACCAAGCAGTTCCTGTTATCTCCCTAGCAATCGCACTGAGGCTTGAGTATGTCTTGCCTTGATGCTCAAAGCCTTTAACCAGAACAGTGACCTGATGTACTTTGCCTTGCCACTCTCGCATGAGTCGAGTGCCAGGACTTAGTGTGATCAAAGGTGTTGTTTGCTTGAGGCATCGAGATAGCCGAGCTGCTCCGATTGAGCCTTTCCAATGCTCACTGGATTGCATTTGTTCATGCCATGACAAAGCCAGCTGAATAAGTTTGTATTGAATGTGCTTAGGAACTTTGCTTCCGAATGACTTAGTCCATCGTTGGTCGAGTTCGATCCGGTTTGCACGCATCTCCATCACAGCGCTCATGATGTCTTCACCTCCGTGATTCGGTAGGTGCGTGTACCACTTGCTCCGGCGATGCTGACTACGTTGAGACCAAGGCGCTTTTTAAGTGCTCCACTGATGATGCCTCTGACAGTATGAGCTTGCCAACCCGTGAGGACCATCATCTCCTCAATCGTGGTGCCAGTTTTCTTTTTAAGTAAATCGATGAGCTGGGATTGTTTGCTTTGCAGTTTTGCTAGAGGTTGAGTTGTGGCTAATTTTTTGGCTTTAGCGGGGGGCGAGGTTTTGGTTTTCATGGGTACTCCAATGGAATATCACACAACCGTTGCGTGATTCAGGTAGTACCGCTCTGTTTCCGATTTGTATCAACTCAATTCTCGGAATCGTCGCTTATGTGCGACTGTTTTTCTTAGTAGAGGTTGTTGTTCCCAGTAAAAGGGGAGTTCATCTGATGCATTTGTAACTTGCTGTCATTGGCGACTGCTATGCAGCCGTCGACGCAGTTCTACCAGTCGACGGCTACCGTCCAGAAGCAGACATTGCTTTCCCCGCCTAGGTTGAGCCAGGCTGTTTGCGGTCTTGCATTTCAGGTCCGGCAACTACTGCAGTTGGACCAAACCGATCAACCGTAATATGGCCGATGATTACGTTGCTCCAAGCAGTTTGGATAGCTGCTTTGCCTCGGTCATCAAGATTTTATGAATGCGATCGACTGCCTTCTTGTCAAGGCGAACTTCTGGACCAAAGACGCCAATAGACCCAGCAACTTTACCTTGACCATTAAAGACAGGGACAGCAACTGCCACGGCACCTGAGATCAATTCGTTGTGACTGGTGGCATAACCTGCCTTTCTAGTTTTAGCTAGATCTGCTTCCAATTCTTTGAGGTTCAGGTCCGTTCCCTTAAGGTAGTTCTTCATCTCCTGTGGGGAAACATCCATGAAGGCCAGAATTGCACGCCCAGTGGCCCCGCGTGCGATGCGCTCGGTATAGCCAACGCCACGTTTGAAATTCAATGGTTGTGGACTTGGTAGTTCTGCCACGCACAGTCGGTTCTCGCCTTGGGGAAGAAACAGTGCAACGGTTTCACTGGTTTGCTCCCAGATTTTGCGCAGGATGGGTTCAGCCAATGCGCTGATATCCAGATTAGAGGACCAGACATGAGCCAGTTGGGCCACGGCAGGTCCGAGGCGGAATTTCTGAGGCTCTCCGACGGATTCCAAAAAACCACTCTCCTGCAATGTGTAAAGCAGTCGGTAGAGGGTTGGGCGCGATAAATCTACACGCTTCAATAGTTCGCTTGGCGTGAGTTCAAAGTCACTTGGAGTAAAGGCCAGCAAGATCTCAAGCGCACGACCAACGGCTCTGACGTTGTCGCTTTTGTCACTAGTACTCATTGTGTATAGATATTGGGAGTTGTCCGCATGCCGGACACTTTACCTCATTCCTTTGTCCCTATCATAGAGGTTGTCTACTGTGCGGACAGATTAATCAAAATTTGACATGGCGCAAAAATTGTCCATAGAATGAACATATTTCCATAAGATGGACATTTAAGTCAATGCAAGGAGGCATGCGTGAAGTCAGCACAAATCAAGTCAATTCAAAACTTTGCACGAAAACTTCTGTTGCCGAGCATGTTGACGGTTGCAGCAGGTTGCTTCCCTTTTAGTGCGTTTGCACAAAGTTATCCTGACAGGCCGTTGAAGATTGTTGTGGGTTTCGCACCCGGTGGTACGAACGACATACTTGCGCGCTTGATCGCTGCGAAGCTACAAGATCAGTTAAAGCAAGGTGTTACTGTTGACAATAAACCAGGGGCTAATTCAGCCGTTGGTACAGACTTCGTCGCTAAAGCTAAGCCAGATGGGTACACCTTATTGGTATCGTCTAGTGGCGGATTGACGGTCAACCCCGTCCTGATGAAGAGCCTTCCATATGACCCTGTAAAAGACTTTGAGCCGATTGCGCTGCTTGGCTCATTCCCGTTGGTGGTGACTGTGCCAGCCACGCTTCCCGTAAAGAATTTGAATGAGCTGATCCGATATGGCAAGGGAGCTAAAGATGGCACGCTTGATCATGGTGTAGCGTCTTCTTCATTTCAGCTGGCTGCAGAAACTCTCTCAACAGCATCGGGCATCAAATTTAGTCATATTAACTACCGCGGTTCTGGTCCCGTGGTTACTGCTTTGCTGGGCAATGAAGTGCAATTGGGTGTGCTAGACAGCGCGGCCGTTATGGCCCAAGTAAAGGCGGGGAAATTAAAAGCGCTGGCCGTTACGACTGCAAAAAGATCGGCTGCGTTTCCAGAGATTCCAACTGTTTCGGAGTCTGGACTGGCTGGATATGACGTAACTATTTGGACAGCATTGATGGCGCCCAAAGGTACGCCAGAACCTGTATTGACCAAGTTGCGCGGGTTAGTCGGTGAAATTCTTAAAGAAAAAGAGACTGTGGAAAAAATGCACGCTTTAGGCATGGATCCGGGGGATGCTGATTTCGTCTCTTTGTCCAAGCGAATTGCATCTGACATAAATCGCTGGGGCACTGTAGCTAAAGCAGCAAACATTAAACCTGAATAACCTGACCGGGGATGACTTATGAAATTTATTAATCGTCTCATCGGCTTGTTTGTCGCATGCTGGATGACTTGTACAGTCGCTATCGCGCAATCTTTTCCTAGCAAGCCTATTACGTTGATTGTTCCATTTGCACCTGGAGCATCTGCAGATGCAATCGCTCGCGCAATAGGAAAAGAGCTTTCACAAGTACTTGGGCAACCTGTTGTCGTTGAAAATAAAGCTGGTGCAGGTGGTGCTACGGGGTTGATTGCTGTATCGAAATCTACACCTGATGGGCACACGATTGGGTTGGGGGCAACAGGTGCAATTGCAGTTAATCCACACTTAGCAGATGCTCCTCCACTTAACCCTCAAAAAGATCTGGTGCCACTTGCGAAGCTTGCAGATATTCCGCTTGTCTTTGTGGCTTCGAGTCAAAGTGGTTATGGGAATTTACTTGCTCTCATTAAGGATGCTAAAAATAATCCCAAAGGGGTTGTCTACGGAAATTCGGGTCAGTACACGTCTCAACATTTGGCTGGAGAGTTACTTGCTTCGATGTCAGGCGCAACACTTGTTGCCGCTCCCTACCGTGGTAGCGGTCCGGCGGTAACGGATGCGTTAGGTGGAAACATTGCATTGGCAATGGTGGACCTCACATCCGCGTATCAGCACATCAAGGCCGGTAAGCTAATTGCACTAGGAGTGACCAGTGCTAAGCGAAGCAAGGTCGCTCCAGAAATTCCAACAATTGCCGAAGAAGGTGTAGCAGGATATTCCGCACCAGCATGGATGGGTTTGTTTCTACCGGCAAAGACTCCGGCAAATATTCAGTCCAGATTGTCTGAAGCTGTGGCAAAGGTAATGTCATCGCCATTAATACAAGCGCAGATCACAGCGATTGCTGCTGAACCAAGTTATCAAGATGGACCTCAGTTTAAAAAATTCATAGACGGCGAGTCAAAAAAGTGGGCGGAAGTCATAGCCCGAGTGGCCGCATCCTCCAAATAGGGATCTACCTATGAAACAATCAAAGATAAAAGTATCTTTACTTTTGTTTGGGCTTTTCGCAGCAAATGCGTTTGGGCAGGAGTGGTTGCCTAGCAAGCCGATCAAGATCATTGTGCCTATTGTTGGCAGTACCAACGACGCAATCGCTAGGTTAGTCGCACCTCGCCTACAAGAAGCCATCGGTCAGCCGGTTATTGTTGAAAACAAACCCGGCGCTGGTGGCAACATCGGTGCTGAATTTGTAGCTAAATCATTGCCTGATGGTCACACGTTGTTAATTGGTTACAACGGCCCATTGGCGATTAACGTCTCTCTCTTTGAGAAGATGCCAATTGATCCGCAACGGGATCTTTCACCTATTACTTTAGCGGTCAAGTCACCCCAGTACTTGGTTGCTGGTCCTGCTGCTGACTTCAAATCTGTGCCAGAGTTCGTGTCAAAAGCAAAAGCTTCCCCTGCAAAGTACTCCTATGCATCTATTGCTGTTGGGAGTGCTTCACATTTAACAATGGAGAAGTTCAAACAAATTGCAGGATTTAACGCCACACATGTTCCATACAAAGGTGCAACACCTGCTGTGACAGACTTGCTTGCAGGCAATGTCCATATGGCATTTATGGTTCCAGGAAACGTTAAGCAATTTGTGCAGCAGGGCAGATTGACATTGTTAGCCACAACCGGCGAAAAGAGGTTTCCTAGCACGCCAGATGTACCAACCCTGTTAGAGCTTGGCTACAAGGATATGGAGGCCTCGGGCTGGGTTGGATTTTTGGCGCCAAAAGGCACGCCTAGACCCATCATTGATCGCTACAACAAAGAATTTTTGAAGATTCTTCGCACACCGGACATGTCCGCAAAGATGGCTGACATGGAATACGAGGTGATTGCGAGCAGTCCTGAGCAATTTTCCCAATGGATCAAAAGTGAGATCCAGAACTGGGGAGCTGTAGTTAAGTCAACTGGAGCTAAGGCTGATTGAATGGACACCCCTTAGTGAAAACGCTCATATTGAACCTCGTTTCTTTTGTTGATTCTTTAATTAATGTCCGTATAATGGAATCTAGTCCAACTGATGGACAATAATATGTTGCAAATTCATCCAGTCACTTTGCTGTTTTCTGACGGAATTTCCGTTCAACTCAATGTCCCTCATGGGGGCAAGTTGATTGAAGCTACGAATCAAGCCGGGCTTGGCTTGCTCTTGGACTGTTCGAACGGTCAATGTGGAACGTGTGCGGCCAAATGCGTTTCGGGGGTAGTTGATCTCATGGATTACGACACTGCCGTGCTGCCAGATGAGGATCGCGAAGATGGTGGGATCCTTTGTTGTGTCAGTACCGTTAAATCAGCGGCCGTGATTGAAATTCCATATGAATCGAGTGAGGCAACGGCAGAAGAGTTGCCATCGCAAATAGGAAAAGTTGTTGCTGTTACAGCAGTAGCTCAAGAGGTGATCCAGTTGGATATAGAGGTACCTCATGCAATTGAATTCCTTGCAGGGCAGTACGTTCGTTTGAAACCGCAAGGGCAGACTGAATGGCGGTCGTACTCGATGGCAAATCGCTCGGGTGAGGAAAGATTGATTTTTTATATTCGAATCGTAGAAAACGGATTTTTCTCAAACTGGTTGAAGAACGAGGCCGTTGTTGGTTCGGAAATTGAAGTAGGGCCAGCTATGGGAAGTTTTTTCTTGCGGAACGAAGATAAACCACGCTTGTTCGTGGCAGGCGGGACAGGCGTAGCTCCCTTTATGGCAATGCTCATGACGCTCAATGAAAACCAAAATCTGAGTTCAAAAAAACCAACACGACTATTGATCGGTGCTCGAACAGGCGCTCACTTATTTGGCCAGCATGCACTTGATCAACTTAAGAAAAATGTAGCTGGTCTAGAGGTCATTTATGCCGCAGAAACTGAAGCACCGGAAGGGGTGCATCAAGGATATGTCACTGATTTGATCACTCCTGACTTGGTGACGCCTGATACCCGCGTTTACTTGTGTGGTCCTCCCCCCATGGTAGAGGCGGGGCGCAATGCAGCGATAAAGGCTGGAATTCGCAAAAGCGAAGTGCTGTGCGAGCGCTTTGCTTGATTTGAAAATTTGACGGAGTATTTAAAAATGAAATATGAAAAAATGATCGATACAGATCGTGGTGTTATCGATCGATCCATCTTTACGGACAAGCAAATTTTCGATGAGGAAATGGAGCGAGTATTTACTCGCTCATGGCTGTTTGTCGGCCACGAAAGTCTGATTCCCAATCCGGGGGACTATTTCACTTCCAGAATGGGGATCGAGCCTGTTATCTTGACCCGTGACAAAAAGGGCAAGATTCACGTCTTTCTCAATTCTTGCCGTCATCGCGGCATGAAGGTTGCACAGTACGACCACGGGAACACGCAACTTTTTACCTGTCCCTATCACAGCTGGAGTTTTACAACAGAAGGAAAGCTGTTCGGGGTTCCTCAATACAAGAATCTCTATGAGGATTGTCTAAACAAAGATGAGTGGTCTCTGATTGAAGTGGCCAAGGTTCACAACTACAAAGGTGCAATTTTTGCAACTTGGGATAAAGATGCACCTGATTTTCATGTGTATTTTGGCGAGTCGCTGACCCATCTTGATTTGGCGCTTGATTGCCGTGATGGTCGCGAAGGTGGATCAGAAGTTTTGATCGGTGTTCACAAGTGGATCATTCCTTGTAACTGGAAATTCGCCGCAGAGAACTTCCTGGGCGATACCTATCACAACGTCAGTCACCGCTCGGTGGATTTGGTCGGTATTGGTCCAAGCGCCGAAGCCGGCGTCAAAGGTCGACGTGACAATGAACTTGAACACGCACAACACGTCTGGGTCAACTTCCCAGGTGGTCATGGTGTTCACAGTGCTGTGATGCCTGAAAACACACCTTTTGTTGATACTTTTCAGAACGATCCAGAGATTGGCGCATATTTCAGAAAATGCCATGAAGATCGCCAAGAGAGATTGGGTGACAAGGCGCGACTGATGCCATTTGTGGGAACTCTGTTCCCCAACACATCATTCCATGGTCGTCAGCCCCGCTCAATTTGTGTGTGGCATCCAAACGGTCCAGAAAGTACCGAAGCGTGGCGTTTTTTCTTGGTAGATGCCGACGCGCCACAGGCTGTCAAAGACTTCATGCGACGCTATTACATGCGGTACTCAGGTCCAGCAGGAATGACTGAGCAAGATGATATGGAGAATTGGAACTATGCCACGGCTGGAGCGCGTGGTCCCGTAGCGAAACGCTATCCGTACAACTACATGCAATCCCTGGGCAAGGTCCAACCTAAAGGGGCAGGTCCGGTAGGTGGCAACGTGAGCTTGCAGGTTAGCGAAGAAAATCCAAGGGCTTTCTATCGTAGCTGGGGGCACTACATGGACCAAGCGGATTGGAACGTGATTTTGGGTGATCAATCTTGAAACCAGTCACTATCGTTACTGGCGGTACTTTCGGCTTAGGTCTATCGATCACCGTTGAATTAGCGCAACGTGGTCATCGAGTAATCGCATTTGGACTGCGTCAAGCTCAAGTCTCAAGCATAGCCAGTGGTTTTCATGACTTGGAGACTGCACTTGCAACAGCTGATTTGACGTCCAATGTCGATATCTTTGAGGCTGACGTTTCCAGCCAGTCTGATATACAACGTGTTGTTGACTTTGCTATTGATCAATACGGTCGTATAGATGGCTTGGTCAATAACGCAGCCATCGGACCTCTTGGGACAGTACTGGACACAGACGAAGACACCTTTGAGCGAATCCTGTCTGTAAACGTCAAGGGTGTCTATCTGATGAGCCGTGCGGTCATACCTCATATGACTCGTCAAGGTGGAGGCAGTATCGTAAATATCGGTTCTGGCGCTGGCTGGGGTAAGCCCAATATGGCGGCGTATTCAGCAAGCAAAGGGGCAATTTTTGCGCTTAGTACTGCAATGGCGTATGACCATTTCCAACATCACATCCGTGTCAATGTTGCTCTTCCTGGTGGAGGTGGCATTGTTTCAGGTATGAGTGTGGGGCGTTCAGGAGGTGATGAGGCACTTTTCAAAAGCCGTAAAGTGCCTGGAACTGTTGCAGGACGTCCTATGAATGGTACTGATTTTGCACAAACGATAGCCTTCTTGCTCTCAAACGAATCACAAACCATAAGCGGTACGGTCATTGATGTGGGCTGCTTTGCTCACCAAGGTGGTCCAGTGCCTATGAAGTTATGACTATTGGAGATTGATATGTCTACAAGCATTGAAAAAAGTACAGATGAAAAATTTTCGCCTGTTTCTCGTGATTCACGTTATTACGTGTTGGTACGAGAAGTCGAAGAGTTTTTATACGAAGAAGCTGAGTTGCTGGACGAGCGACGCTTTATGGAGTGGATTGACACTCTGGCCGAAGACCTCGTTTACTTTATGCCCATGATGTACAACGTCAAGTTCGGTGAACATGCGACCGGTGAGAAAACGCGTTTCGAAAAAGATATGAGCTGGTTCAATGAAGGAAAGTGGACATTGACCAAGCGGGTAGAGCAAATTTTGACTGGCGTGCATTGGGCCGAAGAGCCTCTTTCGAGACTCTGTAGGGCCGTTTCAAATGTTCAGCTTACGGGTATTCGGGTGAATGAAAATGGTCAAGAAGAACTGAGTGTGCGAAGCCGATTTGTGACATACCAGAACCGCTGCGAGTATGAAGAATATTTCTTCGTGGGCAAACGAAATGATGTGCTCCGCCAAGTCAATGGGAAATGGAAGCTAGCCCGTCGGGAAATTCATCTAGGGCAAACCGTACTGTTGGCAAAAAATCTCAGCATCTTCTTCTGAAGGGGTTAATCATGTTTGTCAATTTTCTTGATGTGAAGCCTGGACAGCGTATCCTGATGAAAAACAAGGCTGTGGCGGAAGTGGTTGAGAACCTCGGGGACGGAATCTGGGTCACCGGTCGATTTGTGGAATCCCCAGAAGATCCATCCCTCGTGGGTACAGAAGAACTTTGCTATTGCGAAGAAGTTCTGCAAATTATTGATGCTGCAGCCTGATTTGAATGGTTGATTTGATGCCTGCCAGAGAACTTTTATTTCTTCCTGCCCCCCTGCAGTGGAGCGATGCGTACGAACTTGGGTTCAAGCCTATGGATCACGTGCACGAAGAGTTTGTTGATATTGTGGGACGAATGCAATTTGCACCTGATGAGGAGTTGGCAGAGTTGTTGACTCTGTTCATAGAGCATGCCAAGTCTCACTTTGAGCAAGAAAATGCTTGGATGATAGAGACTCAGTTTCCTCCAAGAGCGTGCCACATTGATCAACACAATGCGGTCCTCAATTCCGCGCTTGAGGTGCAACAGTTATTGGCAGGCGGAGACCACCAGATTTGTAGAAAGTTTGTTACAGAGCTTGTGAAGTGGTTTCCCAATCACGCCGATCATCTCGATTCCGCGCTGGCGCATTGGATGTTCAAACGCAGCTACGGTGGCAAGCCCATCGTATTTAGAGGTTCAATCGCACAGACTGAGGCTGTCTGAGTTGGAAGGATTCATTCATGAACCAAGATGAAGTTCAGCTTCGTCAAGACTTGGCGGATTGCTACAAGCTCTTTGATTGGCTCGGTTGGACCGAGCTGATTTTCAACCACATAACAGTTCGCTTGCCCGATATTGACGGGGCAGAACCCAGGTACCTAATCAATCCTTTCGGATTGCACTATGCAGAGGTGACTCCTGAGAATTTGCTTGCTATCAACACGCAGGGTGAATTGCGTGATGGTGGTAGCGGTCGGGTCAATAGAGCAGGCTTCATCATTCACAGTGCTGTTCATGCTGCCCGATCCGATGCACATTGCATCATGCATGTGCACACCACTGCAGGTTGCGCTGTCTCATGCAAAGAGGACGGTTTGAGACATGACAATTTCTACAGCGCCATGCTTTACGGCGATGTGGCATACCACGACTATGAAGGGGTGACCACTCGGCTTGAAGAGCAACCTCGATTGGTGGCCTCCCTGGGTACTCGAAATCATTTGATTCTGCGGAACCATGGGTTATTGGCCATCGGGCCGAATATTCCGACCGCGTTTAATCGGCTCTGGACTTTGCAGCGGGCATGTGAGATCCAGTTGACTTCGGATTCGGGAGCAGGTCCTAATCGTCAAATCCCGGAAAACATACTTCGGGAAGTTCCTGCCACACGGGTCGCGTCTAGCGGTGAGACACATGATCTGATTTTTAGAGCAATGCTGCGCCGCGCTGGTATCCGCAAATGATCTCCTGCCTGACCGCGTGAGCTGTCTTTATGGTGGGGTAATGTATTGTTAACAGCCGAATTTCAGCTTTAGGCTAGATAGATTTAGTCATGGTGTGGCTGCTACCGCCAGCTTTCGCTGCATCCAAATCTAGGGCCAATTCATCTGGAAGACCGTTTGGGGTCGATAGCTGTCGATAAGACTTGATCGCAATCAGCCTGAAGCAGACTGGTCTATATTTTTATTGTTTGTGATGGTAATAGATGATCACTCAAGTAACACAAGCTGAAACAATGAATTTCTTGATTAATGCAAACTTGGATAGCTTTCAAAAGTTTTCTTAATCAAATCACGAAGCCAGATGATCGATGGTTCGTGGTGAAACAGTGGGTGCCAATATTGACTGATTGCGTACGATGGGAGTTCCAAAGGTGGCGAGACTGCACGAACAAATCCGTGTCCTGAATAGACATTAGCAAGTGCACTCGGAACTGTCGCTATTAGATCGGGCTGTTGCTCAATTAGCAGAGGAACAATCAAAAAGTGAGGTGTCTTCATCACGATTTGACGTTTGATGCCTTTTTCCTCCAACACGCTGTCAAAAGCTACTGAAGATCTACCTGAAAGCGTGACTGCGATTTGTGGTGTTTTTTCAAACTCCTTCAGGCTGATTCTTTTTTTAATTTTGCTATCCACATGAACAAGTGTGGAAAAGCCATGCATGAACAAACGCTGTTTGTATAAGCCTTCTGGAGCTGTACGGTAGGTGCCCATGGCTAAATCGGCTTCCCCATTGGCTAAGAGTCCTTCGATCTGCTCTGCGGGTACCTGCATAGTTCTGATCGTGCATTGCGGAGCTAATTTACGAATTAGCGCCAATATGGCAGGGATAAAAACGATTTCACCCATGTCAGTCACACACATTGTGAACTCCCGCTTAGCGGTGGCGGGGTCGAAGTGCGCCTCGCTCAAGATTCTTTGGCGAACTGTCCCCATGACATCAACAACCGCCGTTTGAAGTGCCGTTGCTTTGGGCGTCGGTTCCATGGCTTGGCCTGTTTTGATGAACAAGGGATCGTCAAAGTATTGCCTTAACCTGTTAAGCGCATGGCTCATGGCGCTTTGGGTTAACCCTATGCGCTCGGCCGCTTTACTCACGTTGCGCTCGCGAAGCATTGCATCCATTACGATGAGTAAGTTCAAGTCAAGATCATTGATATGCATGATATTCATTCTATATATGAATCGAATTAGATTGACGCATTTAATTTAACTACCTAACCTGCGTCAATTACAAATCGATAGGAGACAAGCAATGTGGCTGCGGAATTGTTGGTACGTGATTGCGTGGGATCATGAAATACCAGCGGCAAATGAAGAAAAACTCTTCACCCGCAAAGTTCTGAATGAGCCGATCTTGGTTTATCGAACCAGTGATGGCAATATGACCGCTATTGCAGATAAGTGTTGCCACCGTCATGCGCCTCTATCTACGGGGCAACGTGAAGGAGACAACGTGCGTTGCGGCTACCACGGGTTGCTCTTCGATGCGCAAGGGCAATGCAAGGAAGTCCCTGGAATGGACAAGCCGCCAGCAAAAGCATGCGTTAAAAAATATCCCCTCGTTGTGAAAAATAAATGGGTATTCGTTTGGATGGGCGATGCTGAAAAAGCTGATGAGGCCATGCTGCCTGACAACTTTTCATGTGACCATCCAGATTGGGTCAACGTCCCCGGCTACATGCATTACGACACACCTTATCTACTGATCGCAGATAACCTGCTGGACTTTTCACATCTCAGCTATGTGCATGCGAACACCCTCGGAGGGAGTGTCGCAATTGCACTTGCGAAGCCTCTTGTAGAGGTTGTTAACTCGAACGGGCAACGTGGCGTGAAGGTTTCAAGATTTATCCCAGACGTTCCCGCGCCTCCCTACTACACGCGTTTTCGTAATTTCGATTCCAACTTAGATCGTTGGTTTATTTACGACTTCCTGTTTCCATCAACCTTGTTGATGAATTCGGGAGGAAGGCCAGTGGGCGATGCGGCTGATGACAACAGCAGGTCTGTGGTCAATCACAGTTGCCAGACGCTCACGCCTGAAACAGAAACCTCGACGCATTACTTCTTTCAGCAATCACATCGATCTAGCCTGAAAGATGAGTCAGTTCGCCACAACATGTACAACACTTTGCTGGAGGCCTTCAACGAGGACCGTGACATGATCACCGCGCAGTTTGAAAATTTGTCTGAAAACGCTATGGAACAAATGCTCCCATTGCATTTCGATGCCGCACTGATTCGATTTCGCAAAATGCTCAAAGAAGCAGTCGATGCCGAACAATGATCTTACAAATAGTTAAAAAATCACATTCACAGGAGACAACCATGAAATCTTTCCAACCCATCTTTAAAAAATTCCGAATGGCAATGGGTACTGCAGCCTTGCTTGCCAGTTGTGGCGCATGGGCTGACATCCATGTCGGAGTGATTTTGTCTCTGACAGGTCCTGGTGCTTCTCTAGGGATTCCAGAAGAAAAGATCATTCAACTCTGGCCTGCAGACTTGGGAGGGCAGAAGGCGAAATTCACCATTCTGAATGACAACTCTGATACCAGTACTGCAGCTAAAAATACGATGCGTCTGATCACTGAAGACAAAGTCGACATGATAATTGGATCTTCATTGACCCCCACATCCTTGGCTGTTTTGGAGGCAGCAGGCTCAGAAAAAGTGCCAGTGATTAGTTTGGCTGGCGGTGGTGCGATTGTGTTGCCACAAGAGGGGGCGCGTCGATGGGCCTTTAAGCTTTCACCTACAGAGGCCATATCCGTTGGCCGTGTGCTTGAGCACATGAACAAATACAAACTTAAAACGATTGCAACGATTGGTGTTGCCAATAGTTATGGTGATGGTTTCTTGAAAACAGTGGAATCACTCGCGCCAAACAAAGGCATCAAATTGGTCGGCAGTGAAAAGTACAACGCTGCAGATCAGAGCGTGACAGCGCAAATTCTCAAAGTGATGACGGCAAATCCAGATGCTGTTTACATCTTGAGTTCGGGCACTCCTGGCGCATTACCTCATATTGAATTGATACAGCGTGGCTATAAGGGGCATATCTATCAGACTCAAGGTGTCGCCAATTCCGATTTCTTGCGTGTGGGAGGTAAAGCTTTGGATGGCAGTTACATCACAGCAGCACCTGTGCTTGTGGGGGACCAACTGCCAGACAGCTCACCCATTAAAAAGCCAGCCGTTGAATTTTTGAAAAAATCTGATGTTGTGCTTGGCGCCAACAACCGCTCGTTGTTCGGAGCTACTGCGTGGGATGCGCTGCTTATTTCTGATCAAGCCGCACGCGTGGCTCTGAAGACTACTAAGCCAGGTACCGTTGAGTTCCGTACAGCTTTGCGCGATGCAATTGAGCAAACGAAAGGTTTTGTTGGTACAGAAGGTGTCTACACCATGTCTGCACAGGACCACAACGGTGTGGATGAGCGCAGTCAAGTGATGATCAAAATTGAAAATGGCAAGTGGGTACTTCAACCCTGAGAAAGTGTATTTCTCAAAAAATTAAAGCCCTTCGGGGCTTTTTTATTAAAGCAATAAAGAATACTTGCGATGCGAGACCTGACTAACTGAGATTTAGTCAGCGTCTACCTCTGATCTGTCCATAAAGAGAGCGCTCTGTCTTCAACCAAGGATCAGAAACGCTGTTAAATAAACGCACCATTTGTTCTCTGAGCCATTTGTGTCCTGCATCTTGATTTGCGCGCCGATGCCAATACTGTTGTACGTCAAAAACAGTCGAAGTTACTGGCAAGGCCAGCACTTCCACCACACCAAGACGGGCGAAGTACTCTGCAATGGCCAAGGGCACACTTGCTACTAAATCGCTTTCAGAGATGATGGAAGGAAGCGTAAGGTAGTGGGGAGTGCGAACAACAATTCGTCTCTTGATTTTGTGCCGCTCCAGCAGTCTTTCAAGTAGATCGTTTGATCTCGCAGGAGACGCAACTACCGCATGCCCCAACGCTCTGTAGGTGTCCCGATCAAACTTTTCAGAAAGTACGGGATGTCCTTTTCGGACCATGCATGCGAAGGTATGTTGATACAGCCGTTGCTGATAAAAGCTATTTGCTTCAAGGTCAGGGAAATATCCTAACGCCAGATCCAGCTTTCCAGTCTCCAGCATATCTCTCAGTTGCCCTTGGCCTGGGGATGAACACTCGATCCTCACGCCTGGTGCTTCCTTTTCAAGGTGATTGAGCAAGCGAGGGATAAAGACGATCTCTGCAATGTCGGTTAGAGCCAGATGAAACTCTGACTGAGCAGTTTTGGGAGAAAAAATCGGCCTCTCCAGGATGGAGCTTTCTACCTGTGAGAGTACTTGCCTAGCTGCTTCAACCATGGTCATCGCGCGTGCCGTGGGCTCCATCCCGCCTGGAATTCGCACAAATAAATCGTCGTTCAAACGCTTGCGCAATCTAGCCAAGGCCGTACTGAATCCTGATTGGCTCATGTCCAGTAGGTCGGCCGCACGACTGACATTTCTGGTCTCTTCCAATGCAACAAGCACCCTTAGGGAATTGAGGTCGAAGTTTTTATTTATCGTTTCCACAGATATAGATACTACAACATAGTGTCTTGAGAGATAAGCATGGAACTCCTATTCTCTCGTCCATAAAGAAAAAATTGGAGGCAAGACAGCATGATCGACAACAAAATGCGCAACCAATTGCGCATGGCAGCTCCAGACGTAAAGATCCGCAGAAGTACTGATGGAGTGATTTACTTATCGTCCGAGCAGCCTTTGCCAGAGCCAACCCGAGTAGTTGGCGATTGGCTTGTTCAGTGGGCCGAGAGTCATCCAGAGCGACTATTCTTGGCTGAGCGCCTACAGAGTGGCGATTGGAGAAAATTGACTTATGGCGAGGCCTTGCAATCGGTTCGATCTATCGCCACGGGGCTGTTGAAAGCTGGAGCATCTGCTCAAAAGCCGATTGCAATCTTGTCAGGCAACTCAATCAATCATGCCCTCATCGCATTGGCTGCCATGCATGTGGGTGTTTCTGTTGCTCCAATATCCCCAGCCTACTCGCTGCTTGATAAGAGCTACAGCAAGCTACGCCATATCGTGGACGAACTCAAACCATCGATCATTTTTGCAGAGAATCAACAGGCATTTTCTTCAGCTTTAACAGCTATTGGCCGTACCAGTTTGTCCATCGAGGAGCTTTACTGCTCACCAAGTAAAGCAGTCGATCGGGCCTTTAAAGATCTGAGCCCAGATACGGTTGCCAAGGTGTTATTCACCTCTGGGTCAACAGGTACACCTAAAGGGGTGTTGAACACGCAGAGGATGCTCACTGTCAATCAATTGCAAAGTGCTCTCGTTTGGCCGTTCTTGACCGATGAACCGCCTGTGCTTGTGGACTGGCTACCCTGGAATCACACGTTTGGCGGCAATTACACGTTCAACCTTGTGCTGTGCCACGGAGGATCGATGTACATCGATCATGGAAAACCGATGCCTGGTGCGTTTGATCAGACATTAAAGAATTTACGAGAAGTCTCTCCCACTATTTATTTCAATGTACCCAGGGGGTTTGAGCTTCTATTGCCACATCTGGAAGAGGATGCTGAGTTTCGTAAACACTTCTTCGCAAAATGCCGATTTGCTCTCTATGCAGGCGCCTCTTTGCCGTTGAACGTCTGGAAACGACTTGAGAAGATGGGGCAAGAGGAATGCTCCGGTCAATTGGTTCTGGCTTCTTCATGGGGATCGACAGAGACTGCGCCTATGTGCATGGGCAGCCATGCGGGTAATACCACCCTGGGCACCATCGGGTTGCCAGTACCAGGGTGCGAAATTAAATTGGTTCCCAATGCCGGAAAACTCGAAGCCCGGGTGCGAGGCCCGAACATCACTAGTGGCTATCTGAACGCGACTGAGGTCGGTCTAAATGCTTTTGATGAAGAAGGGTTTTATTGCATGGGTGATGCTCTTCGATTCGTCGATCAAGAAATCCCCTCCAAAGGGATGCTTTTTGATGGACGTGTGGCTGAAGATTTCAAGTTACGCACAGGAACGTGGGTTCATGTCAGCAAGCTCAGGCTGTCTTTGCTCGAAGTCGCAGCCCCGCTTGTTCAAGACGCAGTGATCACTGGACAGGACCAAGAGGAGATTGGTGCCATGCTATTTCTCAATCCTGCTGTGGCAAAAGAAATGTCCGAAGACGCCATTCGGAATCAAGTGCAAGGGGCCCTTCAGAAGTTAAATAAAAACCAAGGCGGGACAAGTTCAATGCAAATTGCTCGTGCCTTGGTGCTGGCAGATCCCCCTAGCGTCGAACACGGTGAGATTACCGATAAGGGGTATTTGAATCAGCGTTTGATTCGTGAGCGACGAATCGATTGTGTTGAGCGTCTGCATCAACAGACTGCTCAACCCGAAGTCATATCTAGCTGAATTTTTCAATTAACGAGAAGAAAGACATGAGCTATCTACGCAATACCTGGTACGTGGCCGCTTGGGATCACGAAGTCAGTGACAAAAAACCTATCGCTCGTAAGATCCTTGATGAGCCTTTGTTACTTTTTAGAGACAGCATGGGCAAGCCGCAGGCCATTGGAGACCGTTGCCCGCACAGATTTGCGCCTTTGAGTAAAGGATGCGTCAAAGGGGACAGCATCCAGTGTGCTTACCATGGTCTGGAGTTTGATGGCACGGGGCAGTGCACGCGCAATCCACATGGCAAAGGAAATATCCCTACTCAAGCTAAAGTCAAATCGTATCCAATCATTGAGCGCCACAGCATCGTTTGGATTTGGATGGGCGATTCTGCAAAGGCTGACCCCGAGGCGATTATTGATTACTCGCAGAGTCTTGATCCCGCCAAAAGGTTTGTTGCCAAGGACTACCTTCACGCCCGAGCCAACTATCAGCTTGAGACCGACAACATCATGGATCTCAGCCATATCGAGTTTCTTCATCCTGGCAGTCTAGGCAGCGATGCAGTCAATCAAGCTGCCACGGAGGTGATTCAAGAAGGCAATACTGTCTTCTCTAACCGTCTTACTCAAAACGAACGTTTGCACGAGAGTCTGGAGCAGCGCTACAACATTCCAGAAGGTCAGAAGGTTGATCGCTGGCTCGATGTTCGATGGGACCCGCCAGCGAATATGGAGTTATGGGTTGGTATCGCACCAGCTGGAACACCAGAACCACGCAAAGTTGGAAAGCGCATTCCATTCAACCATTTCTTTACGCCTGAGACCAAAAAAACGGCGCATTACTGGTTCGCTACTTCCTATCCACGTCGTATGGGAGAGGAGGGAGAGCGTCGCGCAAACGAGGACATTAAATACCTGCGGGGTCCTTTTGAGACTGAAGACTTGCCCATGCTCGAAGCTCAGCAGAATTTGATGGGTGAAGCCGAGTTCTGGTCACTCAAACCAATTTTGCTTCCAGGAGATGCCGCAGCGGTTCGTGCTAGGCGCGTGATGGATCAGCTAATTAAACAAGAGCAAGAAGCATCCTAGATTTTTTGTGAGTTACATCACCCCATTTTTTTACAACAGGAGACAACTTTGAAAAAATTTATTCCTTCAATGATCGTTGCCAGCTTGTTGGCAGTGAGCGGTGCGGCAGTCACTACTGCTCAAGCCGAGGTGACGATTGGCATCACATTGCCTTTGACTGGTCCCGCGTCAGGCATTGGTATTCCAATGCAGAACGCTTTCAAAATTTGGCCAGACACAGTTGGAGGCGAAAAAATCCGGCTTGTGATTCTTGATGACGGAACGGACCCAGGCAAAGGGGCTTCCAACGCACGCCGCTTTGTCATTGAAGATAAGGTTGATTTGCTCATGGGATCAGTTGCAACACCAGTGGCTGCTACTGTGGCGGAAGTTGCGCTTGATACCAAAGTGCCACAACTCGCTTTGGCTCCTGTTGCATTGCCTCTTGGACGTGACGGGTGGACCTTTCGTGTGCCGCACAGCAATGGTTTGATGGCAACTGCTGTTGTCAATCACATGGTCAAGTCTGGCGTGAAAACTGCAGGATTTTTGGGCTATGCGGATGCTTACGGAGAATCTTGGCTTAATGAGGCTAAGGTCCGAATGGAGAAGGCAGGCATCAAGCTGGTGGGAGCTGAGCGCTTTGCACGCAGTGACACTGCTGTGACCGCACAAGCCTTGAAGCTGTACAGTGCGAACCCTGATGCTATTTTGATTGCAGCTTCCGGAAGCGGAGCTGCAATGCCGCATTTAGCGATGGTTGATAGAGGGTTCAAAGGCAAGATTTATCAAACCCATGGCGCTGCCACGCGTGATTTGATTCGTATCGGTGGCAAAGGCGTCGAAGGAGGGTTGGTGTCGAGCTCACCAGTGGTGGTGGCTGATCAATTGCCAGCTGATCATCGACTCAAGCAAGAAGGAATGCGTTTTATCCAAGCCTATGAAAAGGTATACGGTGCCGGTAGTCGAAATGCTTTGTCAGCTCATGCATGGGACGCTTACCTTATCTTAGAAAAAGTGATTCCTGCTGCACTTAAGAAGGCGCGCCCAGGAACTGTTGAGTTTCGTACCGCATTGCGTGATGCACTTGAGAGTGTGCCTAGTATTACCGTCACGGGAGGTGTTCTGGATTACACCGCCAACGACCATTGGGGATATAAAGACAATGACCCGATCATCATGAAAATCGTTGGTGGTGACTACAAGTTCGATCAATAAGAACACATCGCTTGAAAGAGGAGGGCAAATGACATTAAACATTTCACGAATGTTGCTTGCCTCTCTTCTAGAATGAACATTCACAAACGAATCAATTGAAGTTTGATCCAAAGGAGACGGATATGAATGCAAATAGTCGTACTGCTTCATGCAGTTGTGGTGGATTCACCGTCGAATGCCTAGAGGAGCCAGCCCGTATTGGAGCCTGTCATTGCACTGAATGCCAACGTCGCACAGGATCGGCTTTTGGGGCTGCTGCCTATTTCCCTCGAGATCAAGTGACGCTGCGGGGAACCCGTAAGCTCTACACACGGAGCTCGGATGCAGGTCGGCGCATTGACAATCATTTTTGTCCCGAATGCGGCTCAACAGTGGCTTGGGACTTAGAGCTTTTCCCCGACTTGGTTGCTGTTGCTGTAGGGTGTTTTGCAGACCCACATCTTGGTGCTCCTCAACGCGCTGTTTGGGCAAAATACAAACACGATTGGGTGCAATTCCCGGAAAGCATTCCGCAGTTGGAAACGCAACCTGGCTAAACGGCCAATTTTTGAAGAGACCGCAGTCTCTTCGGTAAATTTGCATCATTGAGATTGATCTAAAAACGCTCAGATTCTGAGCGATTAGATCTCTGACCCCGCTCCTTCATTTGCGAGCAATTTTCAGGCTTTCATTTAGTTGCTCCCTTCGCGAGCAACATGCCTGTGACTACTTCTCTCCCTGAAACTTTTAGCTTCTGATCTCATTGATCAAACGAATGAGTTCACTCAAGGGAAAATACCTATGTGGTTGGTATTCCAACAAGTTGATATGCCAACTAAAATTTGATTTAGATCAAAACGGATCAGTCAAGCCGTCAACTTCCATCCTTCAACCCAGGAGACATCTATGACCATTTCTCGTCGCACCCTCGCTGTAGCAGTACTCGCACTAAGCATCTCCAGTGTCTACGCTCAGAACGCGCCTATCAAGGTCGGCATTGTTGGCCCCTTCTCTGGGCCCTTTGCCCACTACGGTAGTTTGTTCAAGGCAGCTGCGGAGGCGTATATCGCCGAACAAGGTGGCAAGTTGGCAGGCAAAGAGGTTGAGCTTATCTATCGAGATACCGGTGGTCCCAACCCTACACAGACAAAAACCTTGGTGCAGGAATTGATCGTGAAGGACAAGGTTGACTACCTAGGTGGTTTTGTATTTACGCCGAACGCGATGGCAGTTGCGCCACTGATTCAGCAATCACAGACGCCTACAGTGATTTTTAATGCAGCAACATCATCAATCACAGAGAAGTCCGAGTACTTCATTCGTACCAGTTACACGCTTTGGCAAGTGACTGTGCCATTGGCGCAATGGGCATCCAAACAAAACATCAAGAAGGTTGTGACCGCCGTATCTGACTACGGCCCAGGTATTGATGCCGAAACTGCATTCAAAAGCGAATTCGCTAAACAAGGTGGCACCGTTGTCGAGTCAATCCGCATGCCTGTCTCAACGACAGACTTTGGTCCCTTTGTTCAACGAATTAAATCAAGCGGAGCAGAAGCCGTCTATACATTCCTTCCCGGTGGTCCACCCAACCTGGGTTTTGTGAAGGCATACAGTGAAAACGGATTGGCCAAATCTGGTATTCAATTTCTCGGTACAGCAGAAACCGATGAATTCGATTTACAGAAGTTTGGTGACAGCGCATTGGGTTTGACAACGTCCTTCCATTACTCCGGTGCCCACGATTCTTCTGTGAACAAACGATTTGTCCAGGCGCTTAAAAAGCGTGATGCCAGCGCTGTCGCCAACTATGCAAGCGCAGGTGCTTGGGACGGCATGTACGTGATTCACAAGATGATTGAGGCCACTGGTGGTCAAAAAGATGGCGCTAAAGCTCTCGCTACTGCGCGTGGCTTGCAATGGGAAAGTCCGCGCGGTCCCGTACGGATCGATCCTAAGACTCGCCACATCACCCAAAACGTCTATCTCCGCAAGGTTGAGAAAGCTGGTAATGTCTTGGTAAACAAGGAAGTCCAGAACTTTGGTCCGCAAGTTGACTACGGCTTAGATAAGTAATTGCTACAGCTCTCCGCTCAAGAATTGAAAGTCAACAAGTGAATACTTTGTTCAATATCGCAATCGATGGCCTGGCCTACGGCATGGTGCTGTTTGTTGTATCTGTTGGCTTGTCAGTAACTCTTGGGCTAATGCGTTTTGTCAATCTAAGTCATGGAGCCTTTGCGATGGTGGGCGGTTATTGCGCCGCCTACCTTACGCGAGAAGCTCAATGGAGCTTTTGGTTGGCAGTTCCCGTTGCTTTACTGGCCACGGGGTTGTTGGGGGCAGCACTTGAATCGTTGGTGTTGAGGCACTTGTATCGACGTAAGGAGTTGGAGCAGGTTTTGTTCACCATTGGGTTGAGCTTCGTGCTGATTGCTGCAACGAATGCAATCGCTGGCCCTCAAGTTCAACTGATCAAACTCCCTGATTTCTTGGCCGGTTCCGTCGATCTTGGTATCCGCACCCTGCCAGCACAACGCCTCTTAGTCATTGGAGCTGGGCTAGTGGTTGCAGCAATTTGCACTTGGACAATTTCTTATACGCGATTTGGTGTTTGGCTTCGTGCGGCTGTTGATCACAGCTCAACAGCATCTACTTTGGGTATCCCAATACGTCTCGTCCAATGTGCAAGTTTTGCTGTGGGCGCAGCATTGGCTGGTTTCGGTGGAATTCTTGGCGCAGAACTTATGCCCCTGGAGCCGTACTACGCGATCAAATATTTGGTCCTTGTACTGGTAGTCGTCGCCGTGGGAGGTATGGGTAGTGTGCCTGGAACACTAGCCGCAGCGGTGCTACTCGGTCTAATCGAAACCGCAAGCAAGTACCTTGCTTCAGAATGGGGAAGTCTTTTTTTCTTCTTGGCCATGGCTTGTTTGTTAGCTTGGCGTCCCCAAGGATTATTCAAGCGATGAGTGCCATGCCCGACACGATTACACAAGGTTCTACTTTGCTAAAAGCACCCAGATGTGCACCTGCTTGGCGTGCTCCTGCCTTGGTGCTGGTAATTGGTTCTGCTGCATGTTACGCACTGCCTGAGCAACTCGGTCTATTAGCGCGAATCTTCGTTACAGCATTGCTTGTTCTGTCACTTGATTTGGTTGTAGGTGTTGCTGGTTTGGCAACCCTTGGGCAGGCGGCGATGTTTGGTATTGGTGCCTACGCTGCTGGAAATTTTGCATTACATGTTGTGCCAGACCCCTTGATTGGGTTGGCAATCGGAATGGCATCGGGCGCAGCGCTCGCATTTCTCTCAGGTTTGTTTTTACTTCGATACGAAGGGTTCACATTTCTAATGCTGACAGTGGCCGTTTCCCAGATCATGCTCAGCCTTGCCCAAAAGGCGCGTGACTGGACGGGAGGCGATGACGGCTTGTCTGGATTTATGAACTCTCCTTTGTTAGGTCGATTTGCATTTGATTTGGAAGGAAAGGTAGCCGCAGGATACTCACTCGCTGTCTTGGTCGTGCTTTTCTATGTTGCTCGTCGTGTGGTGGATTCTCCGTTTGGCTTGGCCGTTCGAGGTGTTCACGAAAATCGGGCACGCATGGCTGCTTTGGGCACGCCAGTCTTTCGCAGACTTTTGGCGATGTATTCGCTTGCAGGAATGCTGGCCGGCGCTGCAGGCGCACTCTCAGCGCAAACCAATGCCGTAGTTGGATTAGACAGCCTATCGTTTGCTCTATCTGCTGAAATTTTGGTGATGTTGGTGCTTGGAGGCGTCGGCAGCCTGAACGGTGCCTTGATTGGCGCAACTGTATTTACTCTGCTGCACCACACGGCTTCTTCCATCAATCCTTACCACTGGCTTTTCGTGGTCGGATTTCTTCTCATGGCTGTAGTGCTTGTTTCACCTACAAAGGCAATTGCTTTGCTGCGCCGTCGTATGGGAGGTGTGAAATGACTCACCTGCTCGAAGTTCGTAGCTTAGACAAACACTTCGGCGGATTGCATGTGACGCGCAATGTCTCGTTCCATGTGTCTGCTGGAGAAAGACTTGCACTGATTGGTCCTAACGGTGCGGGCAAGACTACGCTTGTTAATCAAGTTAGTGGGGTTCTCAAACCAGATTCAGGCTCTATTTTCCTGCAAGGTGAGGATGTCACATCTCGTAGCCAAGCTCAGCGTGTGCGTTCAGGATTGGCCCGTACTTTTCAAATCACTACATTGGCGCCGCATTTTCCGGTTCAACGACAAGTTGAATTGGCGCTCTTTGAAAGAGAAGGGCTTACTGGTCGGGCTTGGCGAAGCATCGATAACTATCCTGATTTGCAGGCTGAAGCTCTTTCATTGCTTGAGCGCTTAGGTCTGAGAGCGCATGCCAGTGTGGCTACTCAAGACCTAGCATATGGTGAGCAAAGATTGGTCGAGATGGCGCTTGCGCTTGCGCTACGCCCCAAAGTGCTCATGCTAGATGAGCCTATGGCAGGTGTTCCCAAAAGCGATGGCACCCGTTTATTGGCTGCTTTAGGCAGTTTGCCCCGTGAATTAGGTGTCCTAATCATTGAGCATGACATGGATTTGGTATTCCGATTCGCAAGCCGAATTTTGGTGCTTGCAGAGGGGGGAGTTTTGGCAGATGGCACCCCAGACGAAATTCGCCGCGATCCCAATGTGCGCGCTGCATACCTGGGAGGATGATCATGAGCAATGAAATTCTTCAACTAAGTAGTGTTGTGGCTGGTTACGGTCCGACTACCGTGCTCGATCATTTTTCTCTCTCTTTGGGGGACAAAGAACGCCTAGCGATGATTGGTCGCAATGGGGTAGGCAAAACCACGGCGCTCAGAGCAATCATGGGGCTTGTTCCTTTGCGAGAAGGAAAAATCCTATTTCAAGGGGAAGACATATCGAAGCTTTCTCCCCACGAGCGTGCACTTCGTGGACTAGGCTACGTCCCGCAAACACGAGATATTTTTCCATCACTGACAGTAGAAGAAAACCTACTGGCAGGACTTAAGCAACGACCAAGGAGTGCCTTGGATGATGCTTATGCACTTTTTCCTCGTCTGGCCGAGCGCCGTCGTAATGGCGGCACTCAACTGTCTGGTGGCGAGCAACAGATGCTCTCGGTAGCTCGTGCTTTGCTTGGGCAGCCTAGCCTCATTCTTTTGGATGAACCACTTGAAGGTTTGGCCCCTCTGATTAGGTTAGAGCTGTTGAAGACTTTCCAAACTATGGCCGATGAAACAGGTATTGCCGTGATCATCGTTGAGCAGCAAGTGGACGAAGCCTTGGGGTACGCTAGTCGAGCCGTCATCTTGGACCATGGCGCTGTCGTGCATGAAGCTCAAGCTTCGGTTTTGCTGAAAGACAGCGAAACCTTGGAGCGTTGGGTCGGGATGGCGGTTCATTAAGAGACTAAATAACTGCCATGACAAAGAAATCTACCTCATCAATATCTGAGATCAAAGCTCAAGCGGCTATTGATCTGGATCGCTACGTTCCTGCTTACTTCACTTGGATTGCTAACAAGCTCTCACGAGGGGCCTCTCAACACTACTTGAACACATTTGGCGTGGGTATTGAGACTTGGCGCTGCTTGGTGTTGTTGGCACAAGATGGATCAATGTCAGCTCAGTACGCTTCACGTGTGATTGGCATGGACAAAGGGTCTATTAGTCGTTGCTTCAAGTCTATGCAAGAGGCTGGACTGATTCGCACCAAACTAGATCCGAACGATGGCAGGGCACGAATTGCCGTGCTCACAGCCAAGGGCAGGGCGCTTCACGACCAGATCCGTGGAGTTGCTCTTGAGCGTGAGAGAGTGTTTCTCTCAGTGCTTCAGCCGAAAGAAATCGAGATTTTGCTTGGGCTTTTGCATCGACTCCATGAAAACCTGCCATCTGTGGAAACCGCCACGCAAGAGTATGTCTCCGGTAATTTTCCTTCAGCAGCTAAACGCCGCCGTTCACTTGATATAGATCCCGATTTGTTATGACTACACTGAGCGTTCGAGTACAGCGTCGCCTTGTTGAAGCGCAAGATATTTGCAGCTTTGAATTGGTTTGCGTTGACGGTGCACCTCTTCCCGCGTTTACCGCAGGTTCTCACATTGATGTGCATATGGGCGCCAGTTTGATTCGGCAGTATTCCTTATGTAATGACCCTTCTGAGCAGCATCGTTACTGTATTGCGGTGTTGCGTGAACAGCAGTCACGGGGTGGCTCCTTGGCGATGCATGAGCAGATTCAAGAAGGTCAAATTCTCACTGTCAGTGCTCCTCGCAACCACTTTCCTTTGGTACCTGCCAAACACAACCTGTTAATTGCGGGCGGAATTGGGATCACACCAATTCTTGCCATGGCTAAAAAGCTCCATGGTGAAGGTTCTGCATTTGAGATGCACTATTGCGGAAGAAGTGCACCTCGCATGGCATTCCTTGAGGAACTTGTAAAGTCTGCTTTTAACAACGCCGTTCATGTGCATGTTGACGATGGCAACGGATACGACCGGTTTGATGCTCATGCTGTGCTTAGCACGCCGCAACCAGAGACACATTTATACGTTTGCGGCCCCGGTGGTTTCATGAACCATGTGCTCGAAACTGCCAAAGCCTGTGGTTGGCATGAAAGTCAACTCCACCGTGAATACTTTGCTGCTTCTCCTGTAGATACCTCTAGTGATGGCTCTTTTGAAGTAAAGCTGGCCACGTCTGGTCAATGCATCGAAGTTCCAGCTGAGAAAACTGTTCTCGAGGTTTTACTTGCACAAGGGCTTGATATTCCTTACTCCTGCGAGTCAGGGGTCTGCGGGACATGCCTGACAAGGGTGATTGAGGGCACGCCTGATCATCGTGATTCGTTCCTCACAGATGCTGAGCGACAAGTAGGCGATCAATTTCTGCCTTGCTGTTCTCGTTCCAAATCTTCTGTCCTCGTTCTCGACATTTGAAACGCTTGCTTTTTCACATTTCTTAAGGAGACATCATGGGTGCTGCTATTCCAATTCATGAAATCAAAAATGCATCAACATCTTTCCCTCTGGACCAATGGTACGTGGCTGGTTTTTCCTCGGAACTCACCGACAAACCCATTGGGCGTACCTACCTGAATCAAAAGGTGGTGCTCTTTCGCACGCCAGATGGCCAGGTATCTGCTTTAGAGGATCGTTGCTGCCACAAGTCTCTTCCACTTTCTTGTGGGAAAGTTGAAGCAAAGGGGTTGCGTTGCGGTTATCACGGACTGCTTTTCAATGGAACAGGTCAATGCATGGAGATTCCTGGTCAAGACCGCATCCCAGCTAAGGCCAAAGTTCGTTCGTATCACGTCAAAGAACGTAACCATATTATTTGGATTTGGATGCCCAAGGTAGAGGGGGGCGCTCCCTCAGTAGAGCCGCCAGAATATGCTCATCACGACAACCCTATGTATAAATGGGGTAGTGGCAAGTATCACTACAACACTCCCTGGCAGCTAATCCATGACAACTTGCTTGACTTGAGCCATCTAGGCTACGTCCATCTCAAAACGATCGGTGGTGATGCACATCTGCATATGAGTACGCCTACGATTGTGAGCGCTGAGGGTAATAAGGTGAAAGTGGTTCGCCACATGCCAGGTTCTACTCCTCCTCCTACCTACAAGGCTGCCTGGATTTTTGGAGACACATGTGACCGATGGCAAGAAATCGAGTTTGAGCCATCACATCTATCAATTTGGACCGGTGCTGTTGAGCCCGGTAAAGGCGCGATTGATGATCCAAATCGCGGAGGTTTTCATTTGCGTGGATTTCATGGCATTACCCCCGAGACAGAGAGCAGCTGCCACTATTTCTGGAGCATGTGCAGCAATAAACACCCAGACATGCCTGAAACCATTGAGAAGGTTTTGCAGCAAATTGAGTTCACGTTCAATGAAGACCAGGGCGTCATCCACGATCAGCACCAGAACATGGTCGCATTCGGTGAACGTGCAACCTGGTTAGACATTCACTGTGATGCTGGTGCAAATCGTGCGCGGCGTGTCATTGAACGGTTAATCTTGGAAAACTCTCAGTGATCTTGAATATGGGAGGGGGTATTGCCCCTTTCCAGTTTTAGGAATCAAGCTAACTGTCTCGACCACAAGTGACTCAGATCAGCCTCAAGTAGACGTTAAACGCTCTAATTTTTGAATCCTTTTGCTCTCTGTGCTTACGGCTTTCAATGTCACTGAAAGCTCGTATTCCATGAGGGTCAAATCAGAGATATATAAACAGGCGAGTTGTAGGTCTTCGGTAATTTTTCTACCAATGATGATGCCTCGTACTCTTTGATCGGGGTCGGCTAAGTTTTCTTTGACCCAACTAACGTAGTTCAATATTTGTCCCACTACACGGTCATAGCTTCGAGCTACTTTCAATTCAACTACAACCAGCGCTCCATTTTTATCTTGCGCCAAAATATCAATTCGGCGGCGCCCAGCTGGATATTCAACGCCACTGCTCAGTTCGTCTTCATACAGTGTGAGCCCAGGTTCGATTTGCTCCAAGTTTTTCGCTAGATATGACTGTAGGTCACGCTCGTAAGCGAACTCCCTGTCTGTACCAAAGCCTTCTTGATCGTCATAGTCTTCTTCGCCACCGTCTACACCCCCAGATATTGGGTCTATCCCACTGGTCGTGTTTTTGCGAATTGGGGCAGGGTCCTTGTTTGGTTCATACAGACGAAATTGCCCGGTTCCGATTTTGAAAAATAGATCGTTCTCAGGTTTGTCTGTGTAGTGAATGCGGTTCTTGTCATTCGTACTCATCATGACAAGGTGAGCTTTGATGCTAGAACTTTTCAGTTTTGGATAATTTTTCTCGAACCAGTCAACCACTTGGTTTGAGTTGATGGGCTGACCAGGCTGTAGCCCAAATTCTTTCACCATGTCTCTCATGAGAGCTCGAATGGGTTTTTCATACATTGAGCGACTAGTCATGTAACTGTTTCCTTGGTTGTTGCAATATGTGTCTGGGTGACATTAATCGCATTTAAATTTAATTAATGTCACTCATAGTGTGCCATATGTAGCCTTTGTAGAGTTGTTCAATTTCAGGCGATGTTGGAAGCTTCTGGGTGATGAAAAACAACCCTGAACCCCCCGTTAACGAGAATGACCACCAAGCATCAATGAGGCAAACTTTTGCTCGTAATTTGCGTATTTGTAGGCATATGCGCCGCATGTCCCAAGAAGAGCTCGCAGATATGGCGCAAATGAGTAGAAGCTATGTTTCTGGGGTCGAAAAAGGGCAGCGTAATGTTTCTATTAACAACATGGCCTCATTTGCCGTGGCACTGAACATGCCGCTGAAAAATCTAGTTGACCCCGATTTTTTGAGTGTTGATGGTCATTGAACTGGCGATTTGTAAAGTGACCAGATGATTTTGTGGTGTGTGTTTCTTTTGTATTAATTTTTAAAATAAAAAGAAATTTAAAAAATGGGCAATTGCGCTGAAAATAAGGCCTAGCTTAGATGCATGACTTCGCATGATGGCGGACCTTGCCAGACGCTGAGGTGCGTTAAGTAAACACTTATTTGTTTGCAGCGAGGGCTACATGTCAAACCATTTTCATGGAACAGAACTTCGAGCTTGGAGAGCGACTCAGTTGCGACAGGCGCTGCATGACACTGGGTTGAAGACGACGGATCAGTTTTCACTGGTGTCGATAGACATGATCATTTCGGAGTTAGCAGCTTTGGATGAAGAGAAAGCACGCATAGTTGAGCAGAAGTTTCGGCCCATAAGGACGGGGCGCCCTACGGATTTTTGTGCTCAAGGTGTCGCTTATATGGTTGGCTACTTGTTCTTTTGTCTTAATGATCGAAAGAAACCACCAACTTTGACATTTCGCAGCGTGTCCAAAAAGAAGCGTGGAAGTAGCGATGTCGCATCCCTTAATGCCTCGGGTGTCAAAGATGGAGTTTTTGTGACGCTACTAGCCAAGGTTTATGAAATTCTTGGTATCGAGTGCGAAGTTGAACATAACGCCCGCAAATGTGCCAAAGGCTTTCAGCGTGGGACCAAGTTAAAAGCAAAGAGTTTTCCCAAGCCGCATGAGGGCACTACTGAGGCTGCCGTACAGTCAAATTTTGAGTGGGCAGGTCGCAATAGTATTTTTAATTCATCTGAATTAAATCCATTCGAGATTAAATCTCAACGAGATCACCATTCACAACTTTCAACTAAAGGAAATTGTGAATGGAACACAAAAATTCATCGAATCGAGGGTTGCAAACGGTTGAGGTAGACCTTCAGGCGCTCCGCTTAGACCCTAAAAACCCACGTCGACATCACGTAAATCAAGTCAGGCAGATTGCCCGAAGCATAAAAGCGTTCGGGTTCAATGTTCCGTTGCTGATTGATCAGCATGGAATGATTCTGGCTGGTCACGGTCGCTATCTCGCAGCCCAGCAGCTTGGTCTTTCTCGTGCTCCAGTCATAAGACTTGACCATCTGACGCCTGAGCAAGCCCGAGCGTTTTCAATTGCTGATAACCGACTGACTGAAAACGCCAGTTGGGATGACCAGTTGCTTGGAGAAATCTTTCTTGAACTCTCTGAGTTAGATCTCGAATTTGATTTGGAGATCACTGGTTTTTCGATGGGCGAGATTGACTTGCGCATCGATGGCATGGACATCAATCAAGCGGGTAAGACTCCCCCAGATATCCCCATCCCAGAGATGAACAAGATTCCCGTAACTCAACCAGGGGACTTATGGGAGCTTGGTCGTCACCGCATTCTTTGTGCGAACTCGCTGGAAGATGCATCGTTCGAAGTCCTGTTAGATGGCCGTGAGATCGGGATGGTCTTCGTTGACCCACCGTTCAATGTGCCAATCAATGGACATGTATCTGGGAACGGCAAAACGAATCATCGAGAGTTCGCTATGGCCAGCGGTGAGATGAGCTCGGTCGAGTTCACTCGGTTCTTAACCAAAGTCATGCAACTGCTGGCTAAAAACAGTCGTGATGGTTCTCTCCACTACCACTGCATGGACTGGCGCCATCTTCCTGAAATCCTGGACGCTGGAGGGACCGTCTATGACGAACTTAAAAATATCTGCGTCTGGGTCAAAGACAAAGGCGGTATGGGGTCGCTCTACCGTAGTCAGCACGAAATGGTGCTGGTATACAAGAAAGGTAAAGGCGCTCACCGCAACAACATTGAGCTGGGGCGCTTTGGTCGCTATAGGACCAATGTTTGGAAATACCCAAGCGCAAGTACCTTGTCACGCAAAGGTGGCGAGGGCGATTTGCTGTCCATGCATCCCACAGTCAAACCGATGACGCTAGTTGTTGATGCAATTCTGGATTGCACTGCCAGAGGCGATTTGATCTGCGATGCGTTTTTAGGTAGCGGCACAACATTGTTGGCAGCAGAGCAGACAGGACGATTTTGTTACGGCCTAGAGATTGATCCACTGTATGTAGACACCGCAATCAGACGGTGGCAAATGATGACCAAGAAAACAGCAAAGCTCGTTTCTAGTGGAGAGAGCTTCAATGCTCTTGAGGAGCAGGTTATGGCAAGTAGATTGGTTACAGGCAGGGGAGAGGTTGTATGAGCAATGCAGGCAAAAAAGATTATTCAGTCGGTTATGGCAAGCCACCAAAGAGCACGCAGTTCAAGAAGGGGCAAAGTGGCAATCCGACAGGGCGACCTAAGGGGAGCTGGGGGCTCGTGACCGAAATTAAAAAAGAACTCAACCGAAAAGTGACTGTGACGGAGCAAGGCCAGCAGAAGCGAGTCCCCAAAAAAGAAGTTGTTGCAAAGCAGTTGGTGAATAAGGCTGCATCGGGAGATCTCAAGGCAACGAACCTTGTGCTTAGCCATTCCATCAGTGGGGAACTTTCTGATAAGGGAGGGGCCCATGTCCAGGAGAAAAAACTTCTGCTTCCTCTTCACGACAAAACGTTTGAAAGCATCTTGGAGCGAATGCAAAACTGTCGGGGAAAAGTCTCACTTGAATCAGGTGCAGAGCCGAAAGCTGAGCCTGTTCGCAAGAGATCACCTTCTAGGCGCAGAGTGAAGCTAATTTAAGAACCGGAAAAAGTATGGGCGCTAGTTCGCTCTTCAGACTCAACAAGTTTTACTAGATGATTGGAATTAAAAGATGGAAAAAAATTTAAAAATCACTTACGAGGAATATTTAGAGATATTGCGTAACGATTTTGTGGGGTTTATGACTTGCGCATTCAATGAGCTCAACCCAGATACAAAACTGCTCATCGCTCCGTACATTGAGCTGATGGCCGCGCGCTTAGAAGATTGTCGTCACGGGCGTATCAAAAGGTTGATCATCAACATCCCGCCTCGCTATTTGAAGTCGCACATGGCTTCTGTTTCTTTTGTGGCATGGCTACTTGGACATAAGCCTAGCCTTCAAGTGATTTGTGCGAGCTATGGGCAGGCATTGGCAGATAAGTTGGCTACGGATTGCCGCAAGGTGATGCAAACCGATTGGTTTCAAGATATGTTTCCCGCGTGCAGGTTTTCTTCAGCGCGGTCTGCAGATTTTCAGACAACTGCATCTGGAGGGCGAATGTCCACATCTGTGGGAGGCGTGATGACTGGACGTGGCGCTGATGTCATTGTTTTGGATGATCCACTAAAACCTGAAGAGGCAATGTCCAGAACATTGCGTGAGTACGTTAATAGCTGGTACACAAGTACGTTGCTGAGTCGACTCAATGACAAAGAGAACGGCTGCATCATCATGATCATGCAGCGGTTGCATATGGATGACCTTGTTGGTCACGCGATGGCTATGGATGATTGGACAGTCGTATCTTTTCCTGCAATCGCTGAGGGTGATGAACGTTACGAATTCGATACCCCATATGGCAGGAGCTCGTTCGAACGTAAAGCAGGGGAGCCACTGCATCCTGAGCGTGAGTCAATTCAGAGTTTGAGAGCTACTCAAAAGAAGGTGGGTGATTACACTTTCTCCAGCCAGTACCAGCAAAATCCAATTCCGGAAGGTGGGGCAATGATCAAGGCGGTGTGGCTCCTGCAATACGATGATTTGCCTCCGTCTCACCAAATTCGACACCGTCTCCAGAGTTGGGATACGGCTGTTAAGTCGGGAGAATTCAATGATTACTCTGTTTGTACGAGCTGGGTGGTTGACGATAAGCACCGAGCGTACTTGGTAGGCGTCATTCGTATCCGCGCTGACTACCCTGAGCTGAAGCGCGCAGTAATTAATGCTGCTGAAAGCTTTAAGCCAACCAAGATCTTGATTGAAGACAAAGCTTCTGGCTCTTCATTAATTCCAGATTTGAAGCGAGACGGCGTATCAGGTATTTATGCGTGTCAACCTTTGGCAGGGCATGACAAAGAGATGAGGCTTTACAGTGTTACCAATGTGTTTGAGGCAGGGCGAGTGTTCTTGCCCAAGGCTGCGGTGTGGCTGTCTGACTACAGGCAAGAGTTGTTGAGTTTTCCTGGTTCGAAATACGATGATCAGGTTGATTCGACAACGCAAGCTCTTCAGTACATTCAAACAGTGTTGCCAGCAAATTTGGCCATATGGGCTAAATTGGGTAAGTCTTGATTGTTAAATGCAAAGGTTAATGATCTGTCACTGTGGGTATTCAACTACTGTTAGCGTAGGGTGTAGTGTTTCGTCTAGGGCGGTGTGCAAAGGAGATGCTCTACTGTGGATTTATGGATTAATTGAGAAAGGCTCTATCGCTACGTAGCTTGTTTTGAATGCCCACGGTGCGTATCGTTGAAGAGTTAGGAGAAATTCGTGGGCAATTGTTCGTACGCTTGGATATTGCGGACTTTTCAAAAGTCCTTCGATGGATTCTTTCTCTGCGAATTCGGCACTCATCACAATTGGAATGAACATTGTGATTTCTCCATTCGAATTTTGAGTGGTTCGCATTCTTAGTAATTCACCTGAACGAAATGCAGCGTAAGTTGGTTCGATTGTTGGATCAATATGAGCGCCACCATCCATGTCTGCTACTGCAGTAATGATGTCTCTGCGACACATCGTTTGCCCAGTTGGCGCCCGAAGAACTACGCCGTTCCACCAATCAGAAAAGTTTAGGCGTTCTTTCAGCAAGGGTGAGCGTAGAACGGGTGCGTAATGCCCACCTCGTTCATTTGAGTGTGCTATCGAAACGAGTGAGCAACCCACAGGAATCGCTCGTGGGCTAGGGCGACCAGAAGCGCAATAAAAACGGCCACTTCTTAAGTTGAGCTGATGCAATAACGCTTTTGAGTTTCCTCGATGATGTAAACATATTCGAAGCACGGTTGCCATAGCCTTAGCAAATGCGAGTTCACCTTCGTCGTAATGTTTGCAATGTGAAGCTAGCAGCGTTACTTGCTCAGTAAGCGCATCTTTTAGTTGTGAGTGAGTTATTTCTATTCGAGACATGTTTTACAGATAGATATTGCAGTTTATTTTTTCTAAAAAGGATTCGAAATTAGTGCAGAAGGGCAGCACTGTAGTGGTACCCCGCAAATCTTTAAAAATTTTTGTTATGCAGTTTGAGTCTAGCGACGTGAATCAAGCTTAGAGGAAGTGGTTCAGTATGTTTGAGGGAAACGACTGTTTGGCTACGTTGTCTGGTCAAGGTTGATTGTGGACGCTCAAGGTTTGGCTGTCAGAACAGGCACCAATTCACCTGAAAGTTGACGGTAGGCATAGGGGTAGACACAGGCATCGACTCCATCAATATTGCAGATCTATTTCTTATTATTTTGAAATGCCCTCGAAGAAATAGTCGAGGACATATCTATCGAATGGATCCAAAGCTTCAAGCGTGTTTGTGATTTCATGGCGCTTCTTATTTAGGACATCCAATGCACGATGAAGCGTTAGGGTCTCGTCCTCGAAGTCAATGAGTCCTGCAGAATGAATCTGCTTCGATAGCATCCGTGGTAGCCCGTATTCCTCTAGTTCGAGAACGCATGAAGGCAGAAATGCTTTCGAGAGACGGGCTATGAAGGGGGATATGTCGACATGCTGTTCGGGCATGATTTCCTTCTGGATGACGTTGATGTCGCTTAGAAGGGAGGTTAGCTTGAACGTCGCGTTCCTCTCCAGTCGGAAGAATTCTTCGATCGTCACGTCCTCCTTGTTCATCGCGTCCATCAGGTCGGGAATCGAGCTTGTCCAGTTTGCCGACAAGGCTCTGACGAATTCGATGAACTTTGAGTAGGCTACGTCCCAGCCGCCAGGGACGAAGCGGAGGACTTTGGAAAGAATCCAGCCCCAATTTTCGGTCGAGTCGGAATTTAGGATGATGAGACCTCTCCATTTATTTCTGTTCTGCCCGATCTCCAACGCGATATTTGTTATCAGAGTGGTGTCTCCCGATACAAGAGCACCTTCGGTTCTGAGTCGGTCGAACGTTCCCTGTCCAAGAACGCTTGCCATCTGCTCCTTGAAGACGAGAATCTTGGCTAGTTGCTCCTTTGTCAGTTCGGTCTTGAACTCGTGATCGTCGACGTCAGCCAGCAATTCGTCAGGAAAGGTCAGAGTGAGTTGAGTCTCGGCGGGAGCGGGAGGCTCCTCCAAGATGTATATATTTCCGATGAAGTGCTTGAACATCCGACCGCCTCGACCGATGATGTTCCTATAGGTGAAATCGTTCAGCCTCAAGTTTCCGTTCTTGTTGCTCCAAACGATGACGTTCTCGGCAGATGTATTCACTCCTTCAATGATGGAGGAGGTCGATACCAGAGTCTCTAATCCTTCCTTTTCCTCGAACAGCTTGACTTGAATCTGGCTCAATGACCTGTGAAGCTGACCGGTATGGATACCGACGCCCCTCTTCACGAGCATGGTGAGAATCCAGTTCGGGTCGTAATTCTTGGCAAGCCAGTTGGAAAAGCAGGACAGCAGTGCAATTCCAAGCTCTTCTTTCTTCTCCAGAAGAAGGTTCGAGACTCCCGTGACGTTCGAATACGAACCAGCATAGACGAGCGACTTTGTTCTTTTCCTTCCAAGTATCTCGACAAGAGCATCGCTCTTCTTTTGCGCATCCTTTTTGATGTCTTTGAACAGCTCGTGCTTTTCGAGGAACACCGTGTTGAAGTCGAGCGGCAGGAAAAGCATATCCTTCGTGAACGGGTTGTCGTTCAGTCGGGAGATGTTCGGCGCGAGGTAGTATCTCTGGGCTGCTATCGCTCCAAGCTTCATCATTGCTTTCAGCAGGGCGGGAGAGCGCTCAGGGTCGAAGTCCTGACTTGCCTTGTAGAACTCGTCCACTACTAGCAAGTCCAATTTTTTGAGCTTGTCGCAATATTGAATTGCCCGCTCCTGCGGGAAAATGAGGATGTTCTTCTCGCCCAACTCGACTTCCGCCGTCGTCACAATCTTGTATTGGGCGGCAAACTTCCCGTGCAGCCGCCTTCTAGTTTCATCCGTTAGGGCGATTGTCGGAACGAGAATAAGCACGTTTGTCGGCTTGCGGATCGCGATGTAGGCATCGATGATGAGGCTCTTTCCGAAGCTAGTTGGCGCGCTAACGGCAAGATTCGTTCCGTCGAGCAGATGCTTGAGAACCAGTGATTGCTCGCTGTGCAACGTCACAGGAATGTCCTGCCCGATGTCTACCTTGAATGACTCGTAAGCGAATCTGTCCTGCCAGCTAGACGTTTCAGGATCGAGATAGGGGAAGAGACCCGATTCTCTGACAAGATGATTGACAAGCGGGGAATAGGCAATGCTTTCGCGTTCGTGATAATCGAGAAGACGAATTAGGTTGTTTCTAGCCTCGTTTCCCTTTCCGTCTTGCAATAGGTCATTGATGACAGCACATTCCTCGAAAATTTCCATTCAATCTTCCTTTGCCTGATAACGCTCGACTTCGTTCGTAAACCGCTGAATCAGCTTGTCGCGGTCCGGAACGGGGAAGAGGATGATGTGAAATGTGATGTCAGCGTAACAAGTAACGGACTCAGCAAGCGAAGCTATCTGTTTCTTGAAGTATGCAGTCGCTCTTTCCTTGTGGAATTCGCGAATGGCTGCTCGATAGGTCTCGTCCATCGCAGTCGCCGAAGCGGTGATGGTGCATTCGTGAAGAAGAAGGATTGGGACATGAAGCCTCGACTTGAGATTGTCAATCGAGTTCCTCGATGACAACGCGTCTTTGATCTTTGCTGCCAACTCAGGCGAGACCAGTTGGTCGATGTCCGACGTGCTGGTGATGATGCTGTTTTCCTTCTTCAGCTTGCCGGTCTCCAATGAATTTCCGACGGACTTAACGATGGCGGGCAGCCTCGAATCATCGATACTGTTGTAGAACTTTGCCTCTCCGAACCAAAGCGAGAAATCATCGTCTCCTTCAAGGACGATATGTACGCTGTCGGCTCCCTTGGCATTGTCCTGCACATTCTGCTTATAGAAAATCTTTGGGACTACCGGCAATGCTCCATAGTGATGACGCATGATGCCGTAGAGAACGATTTCGGCAAGCTCACTTCCCGCTCCAATGTCGTCTGCTTTGTCGGTCAGACGAAGCTTCCTCGCCGACTCCCTCAGCGTAGTCCTGTATAGCTCAGCGAGCTTGTTTCGTTCGTGCGCCGAAAGGGCTGTCAGGGCGATGTTGTTCCAGATGAAGTCCTCGAACTTCTCGTATCTCCATTTAGCGTCCTCAAAGTCGTTAACCAGACTCAGGACATTCTTGTTTTCGACCGGCGCAAGAGCCGTATTTGCGAAAATTTTGAGATAAAAATCATTGACAAGTAATTCAAAGTCCATCGAACTTTTTCCTTGGGAATTTCAATCGACCTTCTGCGTCACACACTTGATGTAGGAGAAACCTTCCTTGCTTCCATCTGCCCGGATGGCACAAAAGCATTGCGTTCCGTAATCAGCAGGCATAACCTCAAAGTGACTTATCCCCCCGCCGATCATGGTCTCGTACTCAGGATGTCGCTCAAAGAGAGAACGAAGATGCGGTGCATCTTCTGAGGATATTTTTTCTCCTGGAATATAGCGATTGAGCATCGCCTTGAAGAAGGTCTTCGCTTGAGTTTGATTATCGAAACTCAATGAACTGAGAATCACACTTTTTCCTCGTCCCACGTTATCCCTTTCAAACTTGCTCATTATGACAATCTTGCCACAGTCAATGTCGAATTTTTAGTCAAAGCTAAGAGCTACATCTGGCGATTTCGATTGCATATTTGCCGCAGCTTACATTCGATTCCAAAACAAGAAGTCGAACTTGAAAATAAAGTAACACTGCACATCGTGAACTTTCTAAAGGTTTTGGTGAAGGCCAGTTACGACAGTAGTCCTGAGATAAGCTTGGTAGTCATAGGCTGGAACTCAGGGGGAAATAATGCAAATATCTGTCAATGTGCTTGGCCTTCAAACGAGTCCATCTAGAGGACTCCGTGGCGTCGTTCAGCTTTCGGCTGGAGACTGGGATGACTATTCCTTCAAGACTTCGTTCCGAGTTACGTTCTGCGACTTCCAAGGTAACGAGGTTGATCTTGGAACGGTAAAAGTTGGCTATGTGGATCAGCCGCATGGATGGACAAAAGAAGCGTTGCCAGAAGTCTTTGAACGTCTACCAGAGGGCTGGTTTTCACTTGGACAGGACGTTGACTACTACAAAAAGGCGTACAGCGAACTCAACGCGGAAGACCGTTCTCAAATCTTGAGTTCCCTTCGTGATGTTGTGGCAGACGAATCATCATTGATGATTGCGCAGGAGCAGAGAGTTTTCAAAGATTCATTGACTCGCTCGGTTAGTCCGTCAACGATCGATGGTCAGTTTCGGCGAGTCTTGAACGGCGAAGTTGAGCTTACGGACTTCCGATTCACGTTTACGCAAGAAGCCGATGAGCGGCATGCGCCCGTAAAACTGACCTTCGCAGTCGAAGCGGCTTCCAAACCGCCGACGAATGTTCATGTTCTGATAGGGCGTAACGGTGTAGGCAAGACCACTTTGCTGAACAACATGGTGGGCGCACTCCTAAACGTTGCACTGCCAGGCCAGCAACCGTCACGCTTCTGCGGAAGCGATTGGTTTCTTTCGGAGGAGTCACTTCCCAAAGACTATTTCAGCAGCGTGATATCGGTGTCTTTCAGCGCGTTCGATCCATTTGTGCCGCCCGCCGATAGACCTGCTGATAGAACGTTGGGGCCAGCATACATTTATGTTGGGATGAAGAAGGTGCGAGCGGACCAAGTGGGTACGACCCGACCGATGCCCAAGACGGATGCGGAACTTGTGAACGATTTCGCTGGAAGTTTCAAGTCATGCCTGAGTCAGCCAGCGAAGCGTGCCCGATGGTTGGCGGCAATCAAGCGACTCGAATCCGACCTCAATTTTGCAGAAATGGATTTGGGGAGGCTTCTCGAACTGGAAGATAGCGTTGCCGTCGAGAAGGCGCATGCAATGGCGTCCCGCATGAGTTCAGGACACTCGATTGTCCTGCTGACGATCACCATGCTGGTGGATGCGGTCGAGGAGAAGACGCTTGTGCTTCTTGATGAGCCAGAAAGTCACCTGCATCCGCCGCTGTTGTCAGCGTTTACGAGAGCCCTCTCGGATCTGTTGTATGCGCGAAATGGCGTTGCCATCGTTGCAACGCACTCGCCCGTTGGGCTGCAAGAAGTGCCCAGCTCATGCGTATGGAAACTCACTCGGATTCGCACACAGGGACGTGCGGATCGACCTGAACGCGAAACCTTTGGCGAAAACGTGGGAATTCTTACTCGCGAGATATTTGGACTCGAGGTATCCAAATCTGGATTTCACGAAATGATGCAGAAGGCTGTTGAGGCTGGCGGCACGTTTGAGAGCATCCTAGCCGATTATCAAAATCAGCTGGGTGCCGAGGCCCGAGCAATCCTGCTATCTCAAATCGCCGCGCGTGAAGCCGGGAAGGTGGACGAAAAGTGAAGCGACTCCCTCCGCCTGATTTGGATCCTTGCGAGGTCTATGAAACTTGCGTAGGCGAGGTTCTGAACGCTGATCTTTCGATGCGATTCATCAACGTCGTCGATAACTGGCTCGCCTTGACTCAAGAGTACCAAGCACGGGCAGTCGCGAGCGAACTACATCTCTATCAAGCAAGCAAATGGGGCAACGGAGACCAGATAGTGATCGGTGAGCTGACCAAAACGCAGTTCAACGACCTCTACTCTATGTATATGGTTCCTGCCAAGCGGCCGGCGCGGGTCTACTACGACAAGCTACTGAACTCGGCACCTTTGGGCAAGTGCCCACTGTGCGGGTACGGCCAAGTATCGACGCTCGATCACTTCATGTCCAAGGCATACTACCCATACTTCTCCGTTCTGCCAATCAACTTGGTTCCCGCATGTGCAGACTGCAACACGAAGAAGGCTTCGAGTGAATTGATGGAACATTCGCAGTCATCTCACCCGTACTTTGAGGCGCCTGAAATTGAGACTCAAACGTGGCTGTTTGCCAGTGTGGTCAAAACTTCACCAGCAACTGCGACCTTCTCGGCTATGCCGCCTCAACATTGGTCAGAGAAGTTGTGCCGACGAATCAAGAATCATTTTCGCGATCTGGAGCTGGCTTCGAGGTACGCCATTGAAGCTGCAAGCGAACTGGCGGCCCTATCAGACTATTTAGGTGGGCTTGGCACGAGTGAGAGAATTAAAGAGCACCTCAGCATGACTGCCCACTTGGAACGTTTGCATCGCAGGAACACTTGGAAGGCAGCTTTGTATGAAGCGTTGTCACAATCAGACTGGTATCAGGAGGGTGGCTATCAGCGCCCAGTTGTGTGAGATGTACACGGTGCCGCTGGGGTGGCTAGCTTGATAGATGCCGGAAGGGCTGCGCTATAGAAGCAGTCAGGAATGCTGCAGATGTACCGCTGAGACCTGCTAGTCTTTCAGTGCTGGGAAGCACCCATGGACGGCCGCTCTGGAGTCATGGGGGGTTGGCGGCGTCCGTGCGTCGTTCAGTTAAATTCGGGTTTACAGAATAGCGCGGTCAGCGTGAAGGCGGGATGTTTCACGCTCCAGCCTTTCGAACGCTTTCGACACTGGGAGATAGTTTATGAGTAGGTCCAAGAAAAAGGATGAATTGACGGAATCGTTCTTCGAGGAGGATTATCTCGTGCGCACGCTTGGGCGCATCGCCCATGATCCCGAAGTCGCATTGACTGAATTAGTTGCCAACGCATGGGACGCGGGTGCCTCTCTAGTGGACATCACAGTGCCGGGTGTCAGAGAGACAGCCTTGGTCGTGCAAGACGATGGTCACGGCATGAGTATGATCCAATTCAAAGGGCGCTGGATGCGCCTTGGTTACGATCGCATCAAGCACCAAGGCGTGCAGGTGGAGTTCCCGCCGGAGCGTTCGACGTGGCGGCGCAAGGCCTACGGCCGCAACGGCGTTGGCCGCCATGGCCTGTTGTGCTTCTCCGATCATTACGAGGTCGAGACTTGGCGAGACGGCAAGGGCGCCAGCTTCGAGATTGGAACCCAGAGCAGCGAGACGCCCTTCAAGATCGTCAAGGAGACTTCCTTCACCCGCGCTGGCCACGGAACGCGCCTTTCGGTGGTGGTCGGACGCCATCTGCCCGACCCCAGCCGAATCCGCGAAATCCTCTCGGCCCGCTTCCTGCACGATCCCGAGTTCGTCGTCCGAGTCAACGGCCAGTCCGTCTCACTGGCCGACCAATCTGGCCTGATCGAGCGCATGCCTCTTAGCATTCCGGGGTGCCCCGATGCCGAGGCCTTCGTGGTCGACTCGACCAAGGCCGCCAAATCGACGATCTACCAAGGCGTTGCCTTTTGGGTCAATGGCCGCTTGGTGGGCTCGCCGAGCTGGGTGGTCGGCTCCGAGGCTGTCATCGACGGCCGAGCGCGCTTTGCTAAGCGCTATTCCATCGTGGTCAAGACCAGCGACGGATGGACCACCGAGGTCGAGCCCGATTGGGCACGCTTCAAGGCTGGTACCAAGACCGACGCATTGTTCGAGGGCGTGCGCCAATACGCCCAGCAGGTCTTCGGCAAGCTTTCTTCGGACTTGGTCGAGGAGAGCTCCGAGGAGGCCTTGGTCCGTAACCGCGAGGACTTCAAGGGTCTCTCGCAGCTCGGCCGCATTGAGGTCGCCAGCTTCGCCCGCGACTTGGTTAAGGCCAACCCCACGGTCCACCCTGACACGCTCTCGGCTGCCGTCCAAGCGCTTATCAACTTGGAGAAGTCCCGTGGCGGCGCAGGACTGCTCGAAAAGCTTACCAAGCTCGACGAGTCCGACATCGATGGCCTCGACCGCCTGTTGAGCCAATGGACCGTGCGCGACGCGCTCTCGGTGCTCGACGAGATCGACCACCGCTTGGCCGTCGTTACCGCCATCGAGAAGCTCTGCGGCGATCCAGCCACCGATGAGCTCCACACCCTGCATCCGCTGGTGACACAGGCGCGTTGGCTTTTTGGCCCCGAGTTCGACAGCAGCGAATACGCCTCCAATGTGAGCCTACGCACTGCCACGGCCAAGGTTTTCGGAAAGAAGGTTGCAACCGAAGCTTTCGCCAATGCCCGGCAGCGCCCCGACATCATGGTGCTGTCCGATGCCACTTGTTCGGTTGTGGGCACTGAGACATTTGATTCGGTCAACTCCAACCTGATGCGTATCCAAGACGTGTTGATCATTGAGCTCAAGAAGGGCAAATCTGCCATCGGGCGTGACGAGATGAATCAAGCCGATGGATATATCCAAGACTTCTTGGGTAGCGGTGCGTTGGACGGTACGCCCACATTCCGGGCTTTCGTTGTGGGTTACGAGATCGCCGCCAAGACCTCGCGAGAGAAGGAGATAAAGGAGGAGGGAGTACTTCGCGGTAAGGTGATGGCGACGACTTACGGTCAGCTCACCCGTACGGCCCACCAGAGGCTCTTCCGCTTGAAGGAGCGCATTCCCGCGAAGTATGAGGACGTGTCGGGAGCCGACCTGTCGGCTCGGGTCATGCAGACGGCGACCCAAGCTCCGTTGTCGCTTGTCCCGGCGCCTGCGCCGGACAAGGCTTAACCCTTGACGTCCGAACAGCGCCTTTGAAATTCAAAGGGCCGCGTCGATGTGGCGCATCAGCTCGGCGAGGAGTTCATCCGCGTCCATGCGGTCGTCCTCGTCATGCCAAAGCTCTTGGACGCATTCTGGTTCGGTCGCGATCGTGATCGCGGCGGCGTTCCTAATCAAGCGATGCAGCGTTGACGGATCGTCGGGCGTGATGGCCTTGCGGCAGTGGAAAGCATCCAAGTCAATGTCGAGGATGTAGGGTGCTGCTTCGAGGTTTAGAAGTCCAAAGCAGCGAGAAATTTCGGAGCCTCTCGCGAGCTGGTCTTCCAGATATCGGCTTTCGACGATCTCCAACGCATGCCTTGTGACGCAGTCGTCGTTGTGCGGCCTAGTCGTGCATCCAATATAGCAAGGAGCGGGGATTACATAGATGCGCTCCGCCGTGGCCTTGTAGGTCATGGGGCGCGTGGGCACAGGCAGCGTCGGAGCCTCTGGCCAGCGAGCTTTCCGATGCGCATCGAAAGCCTCTTGCTCCAAGGACTGAAAACCATCGTGCTCACAGAGTTGGATGCAGTAGGCTTGATTGAGGATGCCAGAAAGCGTGGCGGCATCGATGTGTTCATCGTGGCGGAGCTTTGAGATCGCGGCCTGCAGGCTCGCGTCGTCTTTCCAGTTGATTGGTGTGCGGAGGAGCTCGTGGAGCGTCACTTCGTCGTCGACGCGGCCCTCATAGCGCTCCACGCAGGCAAAGCCGCGGAAGGCTTCGTCGGTGTCGGTGTGATGGTCGATGGTGATGAGGTTGGGCGGCTGCGCGGATGTTCGCCGGACCAGCGCCCAAGCCGCAAGCGCTTGGTGGTGAGCCTCGACCACATAGATGTCCTTGCCCATGATGACGCAGTGTTCGAATTCCTCGCTCAGTGCCATGACTCCCCCAGATGTTAATTTGATGAGCATTTTGCTCTCAAGGGCATGCCCCTGCGGGTTCTCTGCCATCGCCGTGGCCTTCATAGCCTCAGCCTTCGTCGGTGACATTTTTATTGACATCAAGCCCGTGGAATGGGGGCAATGGGCCACTTACTTTCTCGCAACGGGGCTCTTGGTGCGCTTCGTCTTAGCAGGAGTAGCCAGTTGCATCGACGTGGTGACCGAAGACTGTGGTGTGCCCGCTATCGGAGTGTTTCCCGCCGCCTTGACACCCTGCCACAAGAGTCTGTTCTTGGCCGACTTCAAACTCCAAGTACCTGAGTGCATGCCGACGACAATATTGAGGCGGTATGAAGCCTCCAATGCGGCAATCATCTTGAGGTGTAGTGCCCGGGCTGTACCGCCGACGAATAAGGTCGGTGCAAGGTGTCCTTTAGACGCAGGCGCTACCTCGGCTCCGTTGGGGTACCAACTATGCGCTGTTACCAGCATGCCAACGAAGCTCACCATCAACTCCGGAAAGGGATTCATTGACTTGCACTCGTGTGCAGCAATGACCTGGTCGCTTTTTACCGAAAAGAGCTTGCGCTTCCCAGCAGCGAAGTCCGCATTGGTTACCGCGTCGATAGTGGAGTCCTTCAGTAGCACTACGATGTCGGGTGTGAACCGTATGTCAGATGCAACATGGGACTCGACGCGGACCTGCTGGCGCACCTCGAACTCACCATCTGGCCCGCTGAGGGTTACATACGAGAAGTTGGCAGGGTTTCCTGAGGGGGTGGTCAGGTACTTGAATTCGTTCGCCTTCAGGTTCTCGAGCGTAAGCGTGTAACCCTGACGCGTGTAGAAGCGCAGGAGAGCATGCAGACAGGCGATTTCGAATGCCGCTGAGAGCTGCCTTTCAGTTGCGCTAAGTACGAGCTGGTGATTGGCTGCGAACTTGGTCATAAGGTTTTGGGCCGTCGCGAGCCAAGCTTGAACTGCCGGGGATGACGTGGTTGCCATGACTTAGCCTCACTCCACCGCGCGTTCGAACGAGGCAACGGCAAACACCACATCACCGCAAGTGTTGGAATGCAGCCAACTCCTCTGTAGCTTGAGCATATCGACCATCACCAGGAAATCCTTCATTGCAAACTGCACGCTTCCTGCTGTCTTTCGACTGAAGGAAGCTGTGCCATGCCTGACCGGAATGGAACTGCCGAGTCCCTCGGGGCCCTCTTTTGTTGCCGCTTGAAGCGGTCCAAGAATCTGCTGGTAAACACTGTTGAGGACGAAGAGGACCTGCATACGTTCGTCACTCCAGCCACGTCTTCGTATGAAATTGACGTTGTCGTCCTTGCGCTCCGTCAGAAAGGCAAGTTCTCTCTCCATTGCGTCGATGCGGCGCAACACACCACGTCGGACCCGTGGGTCTAGGGAACGAAGTACCGGGTCAGCAATGCGGTGAACTGAAGGCGTCATGCGACGTTTATTTGTGCGGCCGTTGGAGGAGCTAATCAAAATGATACCTTGGTAACCACGAATGATGTAAGCGCGGAAGTACCCTTAACCATACGCAGATCGCCGATTCGTACGCTGTCACAGAAGATTCGAATTCCTCCTCAGTACCAAACCGTGCTTTCATTGCTTGATGCCACCGGGCGAACGCTTGTATGCGCACGACGACAGACCGGATACGCTGCAATGCCGACCTTACCAAGATAGAGTCCGTGCTTGCGGATATGAATTCCCTTTGAGGATTCACATCAATGGAGGTCACTGAAACAAGGGTGTTGTTTGCCTGTTTCAGCTCAAAAATTCCCTGATAAATTTCTTCAAATATCAGCCCAAAATCTCGTGAAACCCACAGTTTTAAAGGGGCAGGGCGTGGCGACCCCATTCCATAAAGGCTGAAATTGGCTAGATTCCCTGTTAATTACCCTGATCACGGGAATAGGTTGGCTGATAAGGGTGCGCTAGAGACTGCGTCCACCGCCAAAATTAAGTCCGACAAGATTCATTCAAATCGGACGACAGCATGAGAAGCCCCGTAATACCTAGTATTGCGGGGCTTTTTCTTTGTCGGTTAGTCCAATGAGGTCCAGCTGCAGCTCGTTCTCAACCGTGTCATTTCCCGTGGTATTCCTATATCGCAATCGTGGTATCGGGTAGCTATTGCGCTAGCGCTGATGGTTTTGTTTGTTTTTTCGGCTGTTTATTCTTCGTAGAACTTAAAGCTACCGTCAACGCCTTCCAATCTGTGGTGTACCCGGGCGATTTGCGCTCTTGCTTCATCTCCCACACTCGGTGTTTGCCCGCTGTGCCCGCGCTGGCCAGATGCAGGGTGCCGCGTCCCCATTTGCTGTTGATGCCATCAAGCGCCTGCATGAGCCGGGTGCGTGTTTCGGGCTCTTCGACGCCCAGCTCCAGGCGCAGTTGTTCGGTGTCGGCACTCTGTAGGTCCATCAGCATGACGCCAGCCTTGGCGTATTTATGCCCGGATTTGTAGATGTGCCGTACGATGGCACACGCCAGCTTAGATCAGTCGCAGCATACCTTGACGTTCTATGAACGAGATCACATCCTGCAGTCCGTCAAGCGTGCGCAAGTTGGTCATCACAAACGGTTTCAGTCCTTGGCTGCTCGTGCGCATGCGTTCGGTATCGGCTTTCATGATTGACAAGTCCGCGCCAACGTGAGGCGCGAGATCTGTTTTATTGATGACAAACAAATCGCTTTTGGTAATGCCAGGACCGCCCTTGCGTGGGATTTTTTCACCTGCAGCAACGTCGATCACATAAATCGTCAGATCGCTCAACTCGGGACTGAAAGTCGCCGCCAAGTTGTCACCGCCGCTTTCGATGAATACTACATCGGCATCTGGAAAATCCACCAACATCCGGTCGATAGCTTCTAGGTTGATCGAGGCATCTTCGCGAATCGCGGTGTGAGGGCAGCCGCCTGTCTCCACACCCATGATCCGCTCAGGTGGTAAGGCGCCGCTGATGGTGAGCAAGCGTTGATCCTCTTTGGTGTAAATGTCATTGGTGATGGCCACCAAGTCGTACGTATCACGCATGGCCTTGCACAGCATTTCGAGCAGCGTGGTTTTGCCTGATCCCACAGGACCGCCGATGCCCACGCGCAGTGGTGGCAGTTTTTTGGTGCGATGGGGAATGGTGTGTAAATGACTCATGATCTGAACAGTCTGGAATATTGAGTTTCGTGTTGGGCCGACAAAATGGCAAGCATGGGGGAGAAAGCTTGACGGGTTTCATCCGTGACATGCAGTGCATGCTCCACGGCTGATGGAATCTGCTGTGCGAGCTGAGTCAGCACACGTTGTCCGGCGTTTTGACCCAGTGGGACCGATTTGATGGCCGCCT